>Ga0116147_1000472_pt1 | contig 47896 bp, 40 predicted proteins | sample AD_JPNHG3_MetaG_FD_89749 | JGI IMG/M metagenome (GOLD analysis project Ga0116147, IMG submission 89749) | Active sludge microbial communities of municipal wastewater-treating anaerobic digesters from Japan - AD_JPNHG3_MetaG | ecosystem: Engineered > Bioreactor > Anaerobic > Digestate | place...
ATGTGCCGGATATGGTTTGGTCGGTCTTGAAACTGCTGAAATCAAGATTTACATTGTCCTCTTTTGCTTCCTGATATATTTTCCCCACAATATTATCATACATACCGTATCCTATAGCTCCGCTAACAATACCGGATATGAGAATGATGCACATAAACATTGTAAACATATGCATAAATATCTGATTTCTCTTCATTCCCAAAGACATCATTATTCCTGCAGTCTTTCCGGCTCTGGAAGTCATTATGATAAAGAATGCCGACATTACCACTATCCATACAGCAACGGATATATACATAAGAAGTGCTGTGCTTTCCTTAAGAGAGTTAAGAACCGATGCTATCGCTGAAAACCCCTGGTCATAGTAGTAGAACATTCCTCCGTATCCCAACGATTCCATCTCTTTTTCAAAAGCCTCAATATGACCGGGCTTAATGACAAACGAGCGGGTATTGGGAAGGCTTTGATAGGTACCGCGTGCGGAAATAAGAGGTCTGCCCACTTTCTCATCAAAACTATAAGCTACATATTTGGGAAGGTTATACTCAATTTGTCCCTTTATTGACCCTTTAGGTGCAAAAGCGTTATTGGGGGTTAAAAAGAACTCGTTTGTACTCCATACATTCTCGGCCTTGTATATGCCTATGACTTCAAAAGATCCTTCATCAATGAAGTCACATCCGTCAACGAAGGAATTATGTACCCATATAGGTTGAGCGTAATCCTTAGTAATATTACAGCCGTTTGACCAGAATTTGAAATCTATTTTATCTCCCACTTTTATACCGCTGTGCTTTGCGGTCTCTGCACTTATGATGCATACCTTTGCTCCCTCCGAGTATTCTTCTTTTGTAAAGGTCCTACCCTCGGTGATGTATGCAAGATTCTGGTTGAAAAGCAGTACACTGTTAAGATTCCCTGTAAAATTCATCTTGAGTGAAGTTACTGTTGTTTTACATTCCTCTATATGCTTCTTCCATTTTTGCCCTTTATCGGAAGACAAAAACTGTTCGAGTGTACCGTCAAGCCTTGCATATGTCATGTATGCGTCATCTTTGTATGTGCGAAAATAGCAGTCCTCTATTTTCATTCTGATACTTTGTCCTTTAGAATCACGTGTGTGTATGGTAGTGCTGCTGTCGGTTCCTAATAATTTATGCATGTAGGGCTCAAACTTAACATATTCATATTTATCCGCAACACGATTATACCTGCTGTCACGCAACAGGTTTTCAGGATAAATGCCTACAGGGCTATCCCTATACATTTCGTTTCTGGGGTGCTGTGTGTAGCCTTTTGAGCCGTAGACAATGTATCTATCGCCGACCTTGAATCCGTCACTGAGATCGTTGTCAAAGACATATGCAAAAACTTTCATATATCTGCTGAATGTAAAGTCCTCGCTGAGTACGAAAGATTGGTCACGGTCCAGCTCCAATGTTACCATACACATAATTACAGTACCGTCTAAAACATCATCGGAAACGGTTGCCGTACCGGATTTGCTATACTCTACATTTACACATGTGCCTACTATAACGGAAAGATCATAGGGGTAATCTACAGCGCCTATGGGAGTATATTCGTCTACCATTCCCGACGATATCGTTTTTATAGCATTACTATGCGCCATGCATCTATCGCGAATATCGACATATTTTACATGCTCGGATTTCTCCGCAGTTTCATATATACCTGCAAGTGAACTGTAATCATATATCGCACTTTTGAAAGGACTTATTCCTTTTACAAATTCGTTTTCCGCAGCTACGGCAATAGTCGTGTATGCATTTTCCGCTTCGGATATGCTTCTTTTTGCCGTTATCCATGTGCTTACACTTAAGAACATAAATATGCCGGAGAGTGTTACAAGCACTGTCATAAGAAGTACCATTACAGTGGACCTTGCGGACTGTGCAATACTGTACCACAGTACGGCAGGCATACCGCCTTTTATTCCATCACCTTTTTTTAATCTGTACGGTATTCTTTTCTTCTTTTGTTCACCTTTTACAACAAAGCATAATGCTGACGATATGCAAAGAACAAGAAGAAGTATTCCCGTCTGAACGGCAAATGCCATAAGTAAAGGAGTAGGAGCGGTGTCAATTATCGATTGTTCCGTTTTTATGTCGGAAGTAGGCAGTGTAGGTTCGGTCTTTAAGATTTGTTCGGTAACTGTTTCCGATGAAATATATTTATTCGCAGCATTAATCACAATACCGTAAAAAGAAAGAGATATAACCGCACTTACTGCAATAGAAATAACAGAGATTATGATAACCGTAAGAACCGTACGCAGTCGTTTTTTCTTATCGGTTTTTTCTATGTTTTTAACAGCGGCATATATGGCTATAATCAAAATTGAAAATGTAAAAGCAGATGTGGAAATATATGTTACTGTTCGGAATGTATCCGACAGGGAATTGAGATAAGGTAAGGAAGGAGCGCTGTTTTCACAGTAATAGAACATTCCTCCGTATCCGGCTTTTTCCATCTCAGCCTCAAAATCGGATGCCTTACCTGTTTTGAGAATATATGTCCTTGAATCGGGCATGCCGGTATATCTGTCACTGCCCAAATCGGTCAGTGAAGAATATGTCTTTACAGAATCACCAATACAAGAATCCGGTACAAATACGGTATTGGGGGTAAAGGCGCAGCATTGTGTATTCCATGCGTCATCATCGGTATAGATGCCCGTAACCGTATAACCCTCTTTTTCCGATAATGCATGTTTGTTGCTATACGGTTTGGTTGACCACGATGCTCCTAAAGGACCTGTCTGAAGGTCATATCCGGCATTCCATAATGTCATATCCAAAACATCCCCGACTTTGATATTATTACTCTTTGCAAGCTGTTCGCTTATGAGACAAACCTTGTTACCGGAAGAATAGTCTTTGTCGGTAAAAGAGTTTCCCTGTGTAATATATGCTCTGCCGCTTCTGAAAAGAGGAACACTTTCAATGTTATTTACTGTGACTAATTTTACCGATTCCTTTGCCGTCTTCTTACTTGTATTGATATTATTCCATCTGCTGTTTTCATCGGAAGAAAGGAACTCTTCCAAAGAATTTTCTATTTTTGCATAAGAAAGAAATGAAGAATCGGTATATGCGGAAAGATAGCATGATGTAAGGTCATAATAGGAGCGTCTGTAAGATATCTTTGTTCCCTTAGGTACACCTATCTTTTCATACATATGTTCTTCAAACTTGATGTCGGTTGTAGGTAACAGTATATCCGAACTTGCCATATTAAAAAGAGGAGCCTGATCTTCTTCAAAAGGCGTGTTGAGATAGGATACCGTTCCTATGACTATATACTTAGAGCCGACAATAAAGAAATCGCTGAAATCCTCCATAACCTGAGAAGATGTTATCCTCATGTATGAATAAGGGTAGTCGGAATCAAGAACAGGAGATAAGTTTTTATCTATCTTAAGTGTAATAACATAACCGAAATACGGTACCGACACGCCGTCACTGTCGGTTACTTTTGATGTGCTTTTGAATTCTATAGCTTCGCAAGTTCCCACAATTACGGCATCCTTGTACGGCTTGTCTACAGATGCAAGAACGGAAACACCGTACTCATCGGATACCACGGTATTCACTCCGGCATGAGCCATGCATTGAAACCTGATATCGACCGAATCTACATTCAATGAACTGTCGGCAGCAGTATATGCTTCCTGCAGCATGCTGTACGGATAAGCTTGGGTAGCCGATTTACTGTTAGGCAGGAACTCGCTTTCTTTCAGCCAGGCTAAAGATATTTTTCCGTCCATAGCTTTGTTTATGCAGGTTTTCGCTGAGCTCCATATCCCGTAAGAAAGAGCGGAACATAAGCTTAACAAAAAAACAAGCAACATAACGGATGTCCTTAATAGCCATTTGCTTTTCTTTTTTTCTTTCACTTAATGCCTCCCGATGATTTGTTTTTTAGTTGGCTTTACACTATATATAACGAAAAAAAAGGACCGGGGGTGGACAAAAATCAGAAACTTTTTGAGAAAGTTATAATTTCAGTTGTTTTTAGTGAATATATTTTGTGTGAAAGTATTTGAGTTCTCTACTCATTTACCTTTTCTTTTATCTTTTATTATTGTATCTTGACTTAATCTGTAAGGTGTCTTACTCTCTTCATCCTTTTTTCACTTATGGCACATAATGCAGATGATATGCCGAGAATGAGCAGAAGTATTCCGACCTGGATGGCGTATATTACAAGAAGTGAGACAGGAGCAACATTAAGTTTTACCTGCATAGTCGCAGCTGACGGAACCGAAAGAAAAGGATCGGCCTTCAATAATTGTTCGTTTACTGTTTCTAATGTTATATATTCATTTGTGGCGATGATAACACTGCCGTAGAAAGAAATGCATATAACTGCACTTATAAGGATGGAAGCGGCTACTATTATGATGACAGTAAGAATTGCACGCATATGCGGCTTTTTATCGGTACTTAGGATGTTTCTTATGAAAGCATATATAGCCATGACAATGACAACTACCGCAAAAGCAACGGTAAAGGTATAGGAGAAGCTTTGGGATTTGTCTGATAAAGAATATAGATAAGGAAGAAAAGAAACATCCTTTTCGTAATAGTAGAACCTTCCTCCATATCCCAACGCTTCCATCTCGGCCTCAAAGGCTGATGCTTTCCCGTTTTTAAGAATATATGTCCTTGAATCAGGTATACCGGTATATTTATCGTTATCGAAAACGGTCAGTGAAGGTTGTGCCTTTACTAAATCGTTTACTGATAGTTCAGGTACAAAAACGACATTAGGGGTATAGTCGTAGCATTGCGTGTCCCATCCGTTATTATCTGTATAGATGCCCGTAACGGTATAATTTTCACTGTCCGACAAGGCACTCTTACATCCTTCAGTTTTCGGGGACCAGGATGCTCCCGAGGGAGGTGTCTGAAGTTCATATCCTATATTCCAGAATCTCAGTTCCAAGACGTCCCCTATCTTAATATCGTTGCTCTTTGCAAGTTGTTCACTAATAAGGCAAATCTTTTTACCGGACATATAATCTTCTTCGGTAAAAGGGACTCCTTGTGTAATATATGCTCTGCCGCTTTGAAAATGAGGAATGTTTCTAATATTGTTGGCGGTTACTATCTTTACGGATTCCTTTGCCGTTTTTTTGTCTGCTATTATTGTGTTCCATGTGCTATTCTCATCGGAAGAAAGGAACTCTTCCAAAGAATTATCTATTTTTGCATAAGAAAGATATGACAAATCAGTATATGCGGCTAAATAACAATATGTAAGATCACGAGGTCTGCCATGCAATGTGATTATCTTCGTTCCTTTCGGCACGCCAATCTTTTCATACATATATTCCTCAAACTTTATTTCGGTCACCGGAGGTAAAAAATCCGTTTCCGCCATGGTAAAGTACGGAGCCTGATCTTCCTTGAAAGGGGTATGGAGATAGGAAACAGCCCCGTTAATTATGTATTTAGACCCGACAACAAAGAAGTGGCTGAAGTCCGCCATTATCTGCGAAGACATTACCCTTACATACGAGTAAGGATAGTCGGGATCAAGTACAGGAGATAAGTTTTTATCTATTTTAATGGTAGCGATATATCCGAAATGCGATATATTGCCGGAGCTTTTTTCTGTCTGCGATATACTCTTGAATTCTATCGCTTCACATGTTCCTACTATTACAGAGTCCTTGTATGGTTTATCAACAGAGGAATGAACGGAAACGCCGCATTCATCGGACACTACGGTATTCAGTCCTGCATGAGCCATGCATTGAAACCGAATATCAACTGAATCTGCATATGAGGATGAGTCAGCGAGAGTATGTACTTTTTGTAGCAGGCAGTACGGGTAGAGTTGGGTGTAATATTTACTGTTAGGAAGAAATTCGCTTTCCTTTAACCAAGCTAACGATTTATATTCCTCCAGAGTCTCGGTTATACAATTTTTTGCAGAACACCATATTCCGCAGGAAAGAGCCGAACATAAGCTTAGTAAAAGAACAAGCAGCATGGCAGGTATTGTTAATAACCACTTGCTTTTCTTTCTTTCTTTCATTTATTACCTCCGTTACCTTGTTGTCTGCAGTTTTGCCCTACATTATATATAGTAAAAAGAAGAGGAAGGACAAGTACGGATTTTGCAAACATTTTTAAAAGAGTTATCATTTTTCAGCTACACTTTCTGCAATATGTATTAAGTCTTTATATGGAATAGAAGTTGTGCACTTTATAGTGAAAAGGTATTTACCGTTATCCCATATAACAGTCTGCATATTTCTCTTTGTTGAGTAAAAAGCTGTATGCGTCCCAATCTTTATATATTTATATGGAGAGTCTCCGGTCATCAAAGTTAAACTGACTTTTTGCAGAATATATTGGCTGAAGAGTATGCTTTCGCCTTTTTCGTTTGTCCAAATCAATTGGTGCAGAACTTCCATTTCATTTGTAGAAGAAAGCATATATTCTTCCGGTACGGCAGTTATCGTATACTTTTCTTCAATTGTTTTCGGAATATCAGGTTCCTTTTCTTCAACATCAAAGAAAAAATTTGTATAATTCTCATATACCGTAACAACAAACCGGACTAAAGATTGTTTTGCCGCTGCCGTGTTTAATGAGAAACCTAATAACAGTATTATCATCGCAACAATAGCGACAGCTTTTTTGAACGAGTTGCTGAGCAAAAACAAAGAATCATTATTGCTGTATTTTATAATTCTTTTTATCCTTTTTTTAAACCTCGAAGACGGAACCCAATTTATGTCCGAATCTTCGGGTATTTCGGATAATCGAATTCTTTCCGCTTCTATAAAGGCATTGCGTAATGTATATTTTGTCTTGTTCATTCCATGATACCTTCTTCCTGTAAATGCTTCACGAGCAGTTTCTTACCTCTTGTAATCTGTTTTTTTATTGTTGACGCCTTTCTCGACAACAATGATGCTGTTTCCTTGACGGTAAAGTTGTTTATATAATGCAAATTAAGTACATCTTTGTATTTGTCAGGCAGTTTTTGTATTGCAGCGACAACATTGTTGAATTCTTCTTCAGATACAATTATATCGGAGATATCAATGTCGCGTTCATGTGAAAAAAAGTCATCATCAATATAAATTATAGCATCTCTCTTCCTTAGCAGGTCAATAGCCGCATTTCTTGCAACAGTCAAAACAAAAGAAAGTGTACTTTTAGAACTAATATCATCAACCTTATCTATGTTGGCGGCTAAGGATATAAAGGCATTCTGGAGAGCATCTTCCGCTTCATGCACATCATGTAGGATGTTCTTAGCAACATAAAACATTCTTTTATAATATAGGCTATACAGAATTTCGAATTTTCTTTTGTCCTGCTCATTGTCTATCAGGCTTAGAAATATAAACATTACTTCTCCGTGTTCCAAGACTCTTGTTTCGTGAAAAGTTATCTCCATTATCGCTTAAAAGTACACATGCATATTAACATATATCCGTTTTAGTGACAATATTGGCAAAATAAGGCATGTGTTATCTGAATGCCGTAAGCATTGCATCTATATTCTCTACAGGCACATCCGGTTGTACGTTATGAGAGGAAGCCAAAATATAGCCTCCGTTTTCACTTAGTATATCCGATACTCTCCGCACTTCTTTTTTAACCTCTTCAACGGTGGCTTTGGATAAAAGATTCTGCTCATCAATGCCTCCCCAGAAAACCAGTTTATCACCGAATTCGCCTTTTAACTTTTCCGGTTCCATATCTGCAGTTCCCGGTTGAATGGGATTCAGTATATCCACTCCCATGTCTATTATGGCGGGTAACAGCCTGTATACCGAGCCGCAGGAGTGATGGAAGAAGAGGGCATTGCTCATTGATTTGACTTGACCGATTCGCTTTTTGTACCAAGGCGCTATCATTTCTTCAAACATATCCGGTGAAATAAACGGACCGTTCTGCATTCCGAAATCATCTCCGCTGGTTGTTACATGAATATATTTTCCCAAGCTTCCGTAATACAATTCATTCACATCAGTAACGTATTTGTGATAATTTTCAAAAAACCACTCGGCCGTTTCCGGTTCCGCCGCAATCCTGTAGAGAAAATCATCAAAACCGAACATCCAGCAGCCCAGCTCAAAATAGCCGTAAACGGGATGTCCCGCTACTACCACATAGTCGGTATCGTAATACAGTCTTTTTGCTTTTTCCGTTTCTTCCCTGATAAGGTTTCTGTCAATATCTTTGGCATCAGGCCAGGGAAAAGCCTTTATTTCCTCAAATGTCGCATCTTTCAGGGGATTATGCACAATTTCCCAATATAACCCGAATAACTGCCATTTTATACCCCAGCAGTTGGTAAACTCTCCCTGTGACATTTTTGAATTGTCGGTAAGTACCGTCGGAGGCTTGAAAATATATCCCACTCTTCGAAAATCAATATCGTAATGACGCATTATCTTCTCTTCCGCATCGGCAACATCCAAAGCGTCCATGTTGTGGTATTTTATAAAAGCCTTCAGAAATTCCTCATGATAAGATGTCAAAGGAGTGCCGTTCAGATCCAACGGCGGCCTGTCGGTTTTAATGTGTTTTACTGTCTTTTCAAATCGCGTTCTGTAATCCATGTATTTGATTATATTGTATTGCCTCTTTGTTTACAAGTAATCGGTAACCGATGTATGTATTGACTATTTGCACCGGTAGGCTGATAATTTACTTGTGATGGATAATAGGAAAAAAACAGAGAAAAGCGAGATATTTAAACCTGAGAATGTGAAAAGAACAGTAAAAGATTATGCCCTGGTAACGTTCGGGATTTTACTTGTCGCAATAGGTGTTCACTTCTTCAAATTTCCCAATAACTTTGCTATAGGCGGAGTTACCGGACTTGCCATGATTCTGAGTAAAGCTTTTGGCGGTGCAATAAGTTCGGCGACTATAGTGCTGGTTATGAATGTTATTCTGCTTATCATTGCCTATCTGATATTGGGGAAAGATTTCGGTAATAAAACTTTATACGGAAGCCTGCTTTTTTCATTGGTCTTAAGCCTTTTGGAAAGAATAGTACCCATGCAAGCTCCCATAACCGATCAGCCTTTATTGGAGTTGGCTTTCGCCGTAATATTTCCCGCATTCGGTCAGGCAATTTTGTTTAATATAGGGGCATCTTCCGGCGGTACCGATATTGTGGCAATGTTGCTGAAGAAATTTACGCACTGGGATATAGGGAGATCGCTGTTTATTTCCGATTGTATTCTTACATTAGCGGGATTTGCCGTTTTCAGTGTGGAGACGGTACTGTTGTCCATATTGGGGCTGCTGATAAAATCCACTCTTGTTGACAGTGTAATAGAGAATCTTAATCTGAATAAATACTTTACAATCATAACCGAGCATCCGGAAGAGATATGCGACTATATACTTAATCACATAAAAAGGAGTGCCACCGTTTTTGACGGGAAAGGTGCATTTACCAATGAGGACAAGAAAATAATCATCACTGTTATGAATAGAGCACAGGCGGTGCAGTTAAGACAATATATTAAGCAGGTAGATCCCGGAGCCTTTATACTTATCACCAATACCTCGGAGATTATAGGGAAGGGTTTTCGGGCATGATTACCATACATAAAGTGCGGAGGATATAATGAAAAGCAACGGAGATTTCGGGTTCTTTCCGGGTAATAATGCAAGAGCCAACACAACAGCTTTACAAAAAGCGGTCGACAAAACAGGAACTATAAGAATAGAACAACCGGGCATATACGATATCGATGATACCGTCTATATACCTTCCGATACCGCACTGGTATTCGGTAAGGGTGTGTATATAAGAAGGACTACCGATAAAGGATATGTATTTATCAATAAAGGAGCTTACACAAGAGAATATGATTATAATATTTCTATAACCGGACTTAATCTTTTATGTAACGGACACAACTCCAAAGAGGGTAATCTCATAGTCGGCCTTAGGGGGCAGGTATGTTTCTTTTATGTTAAGGATTTGGTTATACGTGACCTTCTCTGTTTAGACCTTATGGAACACAGTTTCTGCATTCATATATGTACATTTGAGAATCTTTTAATAGAGAATGTGCACATAGAAGGGCTTAAAGACGGTATACATATAGATAAGGGCAGCAAGTTTACAATAAGGCACGGGGTATTTAAAACATTCGACGATCCCATAGCATTAAATGCCCATGATTACACAAGCTGTGCTCCGGAACTTGGCTGGATTGAAGACGGCATAATTGAAGACTGTTATGATTTGGATCAGGAAAAGACTACAGGCTATTTCTGCAGACTGCTTGCAGGGTCCTGGCTTGACTGGTTTAAAGGAATGAAAGTTCAGCAATCGGATACCGTCGTATACAACAATAAGATATACAGGGTAAACATGCAGCCGGACGGCAAAATATATACATCAAACACCGCTCCAAATCACAGCGAAGGAACAAAGGAATATGACGGTATAAGGTGGACAATGTTACAGGACCGAGAAATTGTATATAACTGCGGATGCAGGAATATACATTTTAGGAATATCTTCTTAAAAAAGAAAAGACATATGGCATTTGCTCTGACCTTTGATAGGAATGAATATTCCAGAGGTTATTATCCCAACTCAATACCTCCCGTGCAGGAAGATATAACATTCGAGCGTATATATGTACAGAATGAAATTATCGACTTATTAGGTATTAGAACGCCGGTAAATACAATAAAACTTACCGATTCGGTAATAGGTAATAACAGGATTTATCTCAGATATCTTGAAGAAGAGGGAATAACATATATCCCCGCACATGTACTTATATCCAACACAACTTTTAAAGGTGACGGCAAACAGAGCCTTGTATATGCGGAAAAAGGAAGAAAAGCGACATTAAAGATTAAAGGCTCCATAAAAGAGAATGCTTCCTATGAACCTTTGATAGAAGGGGATATCGAAATACTGAAAAAGGATATATAGTACGGACATATTCCGCCGACTTGCACATCAAAACAGCGCCGACTTGCACATTCGTGTTGCTGTCAGGAACTGATGATGTGTATATGTAATACCTATTCGGTGTTTGAAGATAAATGCTCGGACATAACCATTTTACAATTTTCAACATCTTTATGGTCTCAGCGCGGTAATCGGTACTACATAAACTCCATCTTCCCTTTGATAAGCAAAATTGCTTAATCCGCATATGACCACCAAAATATCCGGAATTCTTGCTCCTTCAGCTTTTAAATCATCTCTGATTTTGATTAGTGATTGTGCAGCTTTTTCAATAGCATCTGCACCGAGCTTTATTTCAAAAGCCCCGAAACGACCATCTCTAAGTTTGACAACTGCATCAATTTCTCTTTCCTTGTAGTCTTGATAATGGTACAGTTGAGCTTCCAAGGATTCTGCGTATATTCTTAAATCTCTTACACATAGCGCTTCAAACATAAAACCGAATGTGTGCAGATCGTTTAATAAATCCTCATAACTTGCTTCAAGTATCGCTATAGCTAAAGAGGGATCAACAAAATGTCTCTTTTCCGATTGCTTAATGCGTGTTGATGACCTTATATTACTTGAAAAGGCCTTTTGGTTTTCTATTAAGAACAGTCTTTCAAATGTACTTAAATATGTTGAGATTGTATCATTGTCAAGAGTATCGTTATCAAAATCGGAAATATCCTTTTTAAGAGTAGCAATAGAAGCTGTTGTCGATTCATTTCTTGCAAGAGATTGTAACAGGAGTTGCATTTTGGCCGAGCTTCTGTTTATTCCTTCCAGTCGATAAATATCATGATTTATGATTGACTTAATATACTCTTTCGGAAGTAGCCTGAATTTTTCATAATCCAATCCTAAACTTTCCGGCCAACCGCCTCGGATTGTTAATTTTATAAGGGTTTCCAAATCTATATTGCCGGTGGCTACTGCCTTAAAAGTACCATCAAACAAAGAGGTCAATGATACTTGTCCCGATGAATCATTCGATTCAAATAATGACATCGGTCTCATTCTTATCGTAGATATTCTGCCGGCACCGCTATGCAAAATTCCTTTTTGCTTCGGTGTTGACGAGCCTGTTAAAATAAACTGTCCTTTTTTACCTCTTCTGTCTACTTCATGTCTGACTGCATCCCAAATAGAAGGCACTTCCTGCCATTCATCTATTAATCTGGGTACTTCTCCTTCTAAAACAGTTGTTGGTTCGAGCTTTGCCAATTCCCTGTTTTGAAAATTTCTCGACGGATCTCCTAAGTATATGGCGCTTTTGGAATGGTATCCGGAAGTCCATGTTTTGCCACACCATTTAGCTCCTTCAATACAAACGGCGCCAAAGGCTTCAAGCTCCAGTTTTACCTGTTTATCAACTAATCTCGGTTTATATAGCTCTTTATCCATAGTTACCTCCGACACGAGTATAACATGAATCGGTCATATTTTCAATTTCTATTCGGTTAAATTTGCAATTTCTATTCGGTCATATTTTCAATTTACATTCGGTCATTTTTTGGAATATTAAACTTGATTAATGTTTTTCGACGGTTTCATTTAATGTTTTTCCTGCATATCGACGATTTCATTTAGCGTTTTCCCTGCATATTGACGATTTCATTTAATGTTTTTCGACAATATCAATCAATGTTTTTCGAAGTATTGATTAAAAACAATGTATATTTGATTATTATGAAAGTACGGCTACTGTTTCACAAATGTTATCTTGGCGTCTTTGGGTAAAGCCAGATTACATTCAACTTCCGCCGCTTTTATAATCCCTGCTATAGCGGGACATCCGCAGTGGCCGGGCAGGTGCTCTTTTGCATAGTCATATAAAGGTCCGCTTCCCGGTTTACCGAGACACAGTTCATATGCGTCAAATGTGTCGCCTAAGTCCTTAAACATATCATTAATGCTTTTGCATCCCGATTTAACTTTCAGTGTAACTTCCATTCCGTCATCCGAGGATGCCTCTACCGATGTGACAAGGTTGCATATACCCGGATCTATCATTACTTTTGTCATATTACAGAATATCCTTTCAAATGTTTTACATGAATGCTATTTTACACCAATATACAGTCGTATGGAACATGTAACAGTGATATTATCACTTCCCTAATATGTGTAAGACTGTAAATCATTACATGAACATGATAGAATTCACGTATAAAAGCGGGGGTGGTATCATGGGCAGGTATACGCAGAAAATATCTTTAAGGCTTATTCCTTTACCGAAGGAGTTGTCATGCAATGACATTAAAAAAGTGGCATTCAACGATATAAGAATAGATGTAATATATCCCGAAGATGCTTTGCTGCGTTCGGCTAAAAGAAAGCTGGTATCGTTTTTCGGCAATTCCCTTTACGGCTCTTTCAGGATAAGAATAGTGGATCCTATGCCGGAAACCTTGAATGTGCTTAGTCATTTTCCGAATTCCGATCAAGCATATCGCATATGGTCCGACGGATCAATAAACATATCTGCACTGACTTCCAAAGGAATAATGAACGGAGTACGCACATTATTACAAGCCGTATCAAAGGAAGACGGCATGTTCAATATGCCGCTTCTGTTCATATATGATTATCCGGACATACCGTTAAGAGGACAACGGAGCGAAACAGCCGTGCGGGATATCGCATATATGGCTTCTTTAAAACTCAACAGTGCGGATTATATGTCAATTAATTCAATTGATGAGGAAAAAAGATTGAAGGAAAACTGCATAAATGAAGGTATAGTGCTCAACTCCAATATATCTTATTCCGGATGTATTACAGATGAAAATCTTTGTGTTTTATCGGAAAACGCAGATACCGTTATTTTTGATTGGATGACTTACGGCGGAAAATGTATATTCCCCCGGACCGCTGTAGATTTCATAAAAGAAAACTGTGAAAAATTTGTTGAGAATAAAACACGCAAGGTTGTATGTTACACACCGGTATCCGACATATATCAAAAGTTCAATATAACGGCTATGGCGGAATGGTTATGGAACGCAAAAAGCAGGGATGCGGAAAGCTTCATGAGGGCATATGCGACCGTCAATCAGATGGATTCCGACAAATTCGTAAAATGGTGTACATATAACATGACTCCGGCACGGACGCTTGCGGAAAACGGATTTATTGAAAGACTGATGTCCAATAGGACTGTGACGGTAAAAGGGAAAGAATACTTGGATTACTGCGGATTTGATGACTTCATAGAAAATGCGATTATAGATATTGATAAATATATCCGCATGGCCGACAGAGCCGTAAGAGCGGCAAAGCAGACGGGATATGAAGAAGGTGAGACTGAAAGCAGATGCATAACGGCGGCATTACGTTGTGCGGGGGCACAGCAGAAATTCTTTACATTGTATAGAATGAAAAAAAGAAATCCCGAAGAGGAACAACAGATGGTACTTATGTATGAGATGATGCATAATAACTCCAGAAGCTTGTATTATGCTCTTTCGGATTGGAAAAATGTTGTCGATAAAGAGAATCTGCATTTCCATACGGGAATAACATGTACGGCCGTCGCATGTATGAGAATGGCCGACATTATGAAGAAGATATTGGAAGAAGAGGATATAAAGCACATAGAGCATCATTCGCTTTCTTATCATGAAATCGGAGGCTGGGACGTGTCTGTGTTTAACAAAGAAGGAATTGCGGAGCTGACGTATGATATTGCAAAGTATGCCGACAAAGAAGGCCGATATCACATTTGTTTCGATTATACGGACGGTAAGTCCGATATATCGGTAAAAAGCATATCGGTTTTATACAATAATGTTGAGAAAGCGCACATTATTTACGACAATACTTCTTCTCTGAAACGGTTGAATAACGATGAGCCTTGGTATGAGGTATTTATTGATATTGAGTGTACGGGCAGAGCCGAAGAAAAAATACTGAAAGTAACATTGGAAAAGGCTACAGACAGTAAGGATAAATGTAACGGTATTGTGGGTATAAGGAAGATATAGTTATCTGTATTCGGCTATTGTACGTACAAGCATTTCCATATTTTCAAACGGGAAGCCGTTGTCACATTCCACATAGAACCACGATCCGCCTTCATACATGCGGAATGTTTCGTATTCTCTTTTTACAAGATCCCGTACCTCGGAAGGTGTTCCGAAAGTCATTACATTTGCTCTGTCGGTATGAATAGCCACCGCAAGTCTCAATGAACGGCAGTATTTTGCAAATTTCTCCATGTCATATGCGGGAAGCTGAGGCCATATGGAATGGACGCCTAATTCTTTCAAGTCTTCCAAAATAGGGAGAACATACCCGCAACTGTGGAAATGAATGTTTTTACCGGCTGCTCTTATAGGCTCGAAAAGCCTGTTCCATCTGGGTTTGAAAAATCTTCTCCAAAGTGCAGGGCTCAGAATCATACCTCGTTCGGTTCCGTAGTCATCGCCGAAATAGAAGCCGTCTACATCAATAGCTAAAAGATACTGAATTTTCTTTTCGTAATATTCAACTATCATATCGGCAAGCATGTTTATTTCCGCCGTATCTTCAGCCATGTCGCAGTATATATTTTCGTCAGGGCATAATGCCTTTAGTTTTTCAATCATAGTGCCTGCAAATCTGGACAGATAATATTCTTTTTTATGAAGAACGGCATCCCGCTTATCCTGCAAAAACTGCTCGCTGCCGATTTCAGACTGTTCAGGCATTTTGTAATTCTTTAAATTTGACATATCCTCAAGAGGATATATATGAGGAATTCCCGCTATGCCGTATATCCTGTACTCCCAGACCGTACCCCATTCGTCTTTTTTGAATTCATGATAATTGCCGTTTTCGTCCAACTGATCTTTTGTGAGTACGGGAATTTCTTTTTTTTGAAAAGGTCCGAAATCATCGGGAACGGAAGCATAAAGTTCGTTAAGCTTCTCTCCGTGCTCGAAATATCCCACGGGAGTGTAGTTATATTGCAGCGGAGCTTTATCTACGGGCTGGAAATGTATGGCTGCGTGAACTCTTTCACGGCTGTTCATAATGTACCTCTACTTGTGATATTTATCAAAGGCAAAGTCGGCATATTAAACTATGTAACCTTTGGTTTTCAGTTTTCCGTGTGCTTCTTTAACCTTTTCGGTAATTACTTCAACCGCTTTGTCCTCGGGTATATTCATGCAGACATATTCATATCCCTTATCATTAATAACAGGCGGGATTTCATTATCCAACGGATTGGGTCCGAAAAACTCCTTTAATCTTTCCAGATTCTCCTGTACACATGTGAATTTAATAAACAGGCATATATCCTGCAGGGTTTTGGAAGATATGGAAAACTCATATTTAAAAGGTATACCGCTTACAGTAATAAGATTAATGGAACATCTTACATCGGACATTTTAGTGTCGCTCTCGGATTTCAGCGGTTGCCATATTTCAAAATCTCCTATCAGATTGGTAAGGTTTGCGTCTACGTCATCTATGATAGCTCTGTTTCGCGCCCTTATCTTCTGATCCGCTTCCATACCGGTGCCGGTCTTTGCCTCTTCCATTATGGAAGTAACCGAGGAGAAGAAAAGTATCTCTTTCATATCATTCAATTCCTCGTCGGATAAGAGTTTGTCTTTGTCTATATCCACTATGGAGACAAATGTTTTCATGAATGCACACATTCTTATGAGTTCGTCTTCATCTATCTTCCCGTCTTTACCTATTAAACGCAATTCTTCCGGAAGACCTTTGTAGTTGCGAACCACTTCGGGATCGGCAAGTGTCCGAAGGCCCTTTCCCGTAAGTTCGTCATTTTTAGCACTTGTTACAATGAAAGCATACAGATGCTCATAGGTCATCTGCATGCAGATTATTGCAAAAAGCAGTCTTTGATGTAAATCTTCCCTGACACTGGTTTTCTTGCTGTCCGATATCAGATTCAGCAACTGATATGTGTTGAAAAGTCTTTTTATGCTTCTGGGATTGAATCCTATGGAATTTCTTATGAGTTGCTTATAGTCCTGTACTATTCTGGAATTCGCTTTCATGTTCATTTTTTTGAGCATGTCATATATATACTTATTTATATCATACTGCGCCACCGGCATCTTAAACGGAAGCTGTATTATCTTATCAAAGAAGCTCTTGCCTTTGTCTTCATCCACAAGATTTCCGAACTTCTGCCGTACACCGGCCGTTACCACGCTATAGTCGACGGCTAAAATGAACACACAGTTTTCACAGTCTAAAAACACTTTAAGTACTTCCAGAAGTTCCACCGCTTTGCCGGGATTTAATCTGTCTAAATCATCCACAAATATGACAACACGATCTTTTTTATTGTCTTTAAGTTTGTTGTTTACGCTTTCCTGGAATGCGTCTTTCAAATCGTTTACCGCTTTTGCTATATCCGAGTCTTGCTTATCAAATACATTCACTATAGCAGCGCCGTCAAGACCGACCGAACTGATGGCTGTTTTGGCTCCTATCTTCAATATCTTTAAACTGGTTTCCAGAATCTTGGAAGTTGCGGTCTCCGCTTTGGATTGCAGTTTGGTTATGAGGTTTTCCAAAAAAGATAAACACAAATCATTACCCATATTAAACTGTGAATATTGCCAGGTGTTAAACCAGATGGGATATACCTCACCCTCAATTTCTCGTTTTATCATATTCATCATACTGGTTTTTCCGCTTCCCCAATCACCCTGAATGGATATGGTCATCGGTGTATCACAGCTTACAATAAATTGGCATAAACCGTTAATATATGTGCCTATACCAAAAGAATCTTCCGTTAGCTTTTCTACCGGTTTATCCGTATATCCCAACCTGCTCATTTGCTACCCCCTTTGAAACACAATAGATTTCTAATACATTTATATAATTATTACACATATTGATTATACACAAAAATCATGAATAATATCAATTAATCATGGTTTTGGATAGTGTAAAAAACCTTGATTCTTCTGAAAGAGATAATCTACCCATCAAACCCGGCTTTCGCTAATATCTATGTCGGGGTGTAGCATATTTCTATTTGTGCCATTCTTTAATTTTATTTACTAAAATTACGTTGCTCTCTTCTCCCGCCTTTGTGTTGGTTTCAAGGCTTCCGCCCATTTCCAGCATCATACCGTTAACATAAACATAAGGGCCAAGGAAGAAGATATGTCCTGCGTCATCAAAGATATAGATATCCGTATTCTCCGGCTTGTGTTCTTTTATTACTCTTGCAGATAATTCGCTCTGCCACATTTTGTCCATTGCGCCTGCAAATATGAGTATATTCGCATCACAGTTTTCAACTTTTATTCTGGCAGCCTCGCTACCAGGGTCATTGTTTGCAGCACTTTCATAGCCCGGTCTGTAATCTATCGGTCTGTTAAATATAAAATCTAAAATGAGATTAGTCGCCGCTTCAGGACTCCCCTTTGTCATATCTATATAGGGGAGCTCTTCACCTTTATAAGTCCAGGAAGACATCATTTCCCGGCTGTAATTCTTGGACAGACCCATATAATTCCAGGCAGTCGGTGCGCTCAGGATAACATTGTCGATTTCGGGATACAAAGTTGCCAAATTGAGTGCAAGTTCCGCTCCCTTGGATAAGCCGAAAACCGTTATAATCTCGTTATCTTCGATGTTTTTGTCAATATATGCGAGGACTTCTTCAAAATAGTCCAAGGGAATCCGGACGAGTTCTTCTTTTTGGTTCTCCATACCGAAGAAAAACAAAGCAAGGGTTTCGAAACCCGCTCTTGCAAAGGCCTCTGCAGAATGATAGGAAGGGGAGCCTTCCGAGCCGCCAAAGGTTATAATGACACCTTTATATGTTTTATTCAGCGGCTTCAGTCTGAACCCGTTCATATATTCGCCTGTAATTCTGCTGACTTCTACACCCTCAATATTTGTATTATATTGCGACAAATCCGTAGGAGACAGAGCCTCACCGATGTCATGTTTATAACTTTTATATTTGATACCGTTGTATGTTCTTATTCCGAAGATAAGCATAAACGAAGTGATTATAATAACAAGTATGATTGCGATTGTTTTCAATATGCCAAAAAATATTTTCATTGCCGGCTCCTTTCAAAAAAGTGTCATTATAGGGAGTGTATAATAATTTTCTGCAAATCGGTTTCCTGTATCAGATTAATTTTAGCAACTGAAAAAACTCCTGAAATCCAAGATTTTCTTAGCCAGGAGCCATTATAAAATACGATATCGGACGCGTCAAGGTGTGTGAAACACAGATAGTGTTAAATGTTATTTAAATGTTATTAAAATATTATTTATGTTACTCTTTTCTTTCAAAAATCATCTACTGCTTTATACTTTTTTAAACTCCGATTACCGTTACTTAAAAACGATTACCGAACATTATGGAGTTTATAATGCTCTCCAGCATTTCCTGTCTTCCCGAAGTATTGGTTGTAATCTCTCCGTTGGATAATGCATACCTGGTCAGTTTCTCCAAATCGGTTTTCCCGTTGACAATATCGGCACCTATACCGTGAGTATAACTCTTGTAGCGCTCTTTTACGAAATCGTCAATCCTGCCGTCGTCTATAATAGCATAAGCTATTTTAAGACCCAATGCGAATGTATCCATACCGGCGATATATGCAATAACCGTATCTTCAGGTGTATATGAACCTCTTCGCTGTTTTGCATCGAAATTCAAACCTCCGGTAGTGAATCCCCCCGCCCTTATTACTTCCAGCATGCAATATACGGCATTATATACATCGGTAGGGAACTGATCTGTATCCCACCCCAGCAACATATCTCCCTGATTTGCATCAATGGATCCGAACATATCGTTTATTGCCGCCGTTCTTAACTCATGCTCGAATGTATGTCCGGCAAGAGTGGCATGATTGGCTTCGATGTTTAGTTTGAAATGCTTTTCCAATCCGTATTTTCTAAGGAATGATATAGTTGATGCCGCATCAAAATCATACTGATGTTTTGTAGGCTCCTTGGGCTTGGGTTCTATGTAGAAAGGGCCGTTGAATTTAATTTTATTCTTGTAATCCACGGCCATATGCATCATACGTGCCAAATTATCCAACTCCAGCTTCATGTCTGTGTTTAAAAGAGTCTCATATCCTTCACGTCCGCCCCAGAAAACATATCCCTGTCCGTCAAATTTCTTGGTTATGTCTATAGCCTTTTTTATGGAAGCAGCCGCATAAGCGAAAACATCGGCATTAGGAGCTGTAGCGGCACCGTGCATGAATCTGGGGTGACCGAACAGATTGGCCGTTCCCCATAAGCATTTAATGCCTGTGCTGTCCATTTTCTCTTTGATATAGTCGGCCATTATATCCAGATTGGTATGTGTCTCGGCCAGTGTTTCACCGGCAGGTGCAATGTCCACATCATGAAAACAGAAAAATCCGATTCCAAGTTTGCTCATAAGCAAAAAACCCGCATCGGCTTTTGCCTTTGCATGGGCTAATGTTCCTTCTTTCTTTGAAAAAGATTTGTCGGCGGTTCCCGAACCGAACATGTCCACGCCTGTTCCGCACAGAGTGTGCCAATAGCTCATTGCAAATCTTAAGTGTTCTTTCATGGATTTTCCGTGAATAACTTCATTCGGATTATAGAATCTGAAAGAGAAAGGATCGGTACTTTTTGATCCCTTGAATTTAATCTTCGGAATGGTTTTTAAATAGTTTTTCATATGCCTCCTACCTTTTAATAAAATTTTATAAATGCTTTTAAAAAGACATTTTTATAGTATCAGCCGCAATGCTCTTTGTCAAAGGTTAACATATAGTGCGAAAAAATTCTGTTTATGCTTTCTTTATCTTAACGAAGCTGCTATCTTCTTTAATGCAGGCAAAGCATGTGTCAGAAAATCTTTCTGCGGGCAGTAATCGTTTGTTTGGAAGTAAAAATACCTGTATCTTCTGCATCCTCCGTTACAGTAGTCTTTAACTTCGCAGTTATTACATATTAGGTTATATGAGGAATTGTCTTTAAGAAATTTTTTGAAGTTATCGGAATTCAATATAGAGTCAAAATCCTGTTCATGAACATTTCCGCCGTTAAAATCGTCCAGTACATAAAAATCGCACGGATAGACCGAACCGTCGGCTTCTGTGACAAATTGCGCCTGGCAGAATCCCGTCATTCCGCATTGCTCGGGAGGATATCCCGCACACATCTTTACCAGATTATCAAACACTCTTATACTTACATACTTTCCCTGCAAATATTTCTGCAACCATATATCAAAGAAAGTTTTTAAAAAATCCGCATATGCTTTCGGTTCCAAGGCATACGGTTGATTGCAATTTGTGTTGTCTAAAGATGAAAGGCAGGGGATTAACTGAATGTAATCAAATCCGTTCTTCTCATAAATATTCCAAAGTTTTTGAGGGTGTCTTACATTGTACTTGGTTGCAACCGTCAGTATGTTGAACGGAACTTCATATTTTTTTAACAGATTAATACCGTTCATTACTCTGTTGAAGGTGTCTTTTTGAAAGTAGTCCTTTCTGAGAGTGTCATGCGCTTCTTTTAATCCGTCAAGCGATACGCCCACCAGAAAGTCATGCTTTTTAAATAACCTGCACCATGCCTTGTCTATAAGTAAGCCGTTTGTCTGTATTGAATACATGTACTTTACTTTTTCAGTCTTTGCCTGTTGTGCATATTCCGTGAAATCAAGAAAGAAATCTAATGTTGCAAGAGTGGGTTCTCCGCCCTGAAAGGAAAAGGTTATTTCTCCCTCGGGACAAGCCTGCAGTGCCCGGTCTATTACTTTATGTGAAGTGTCTTGGGACATTATCCCGTAAGACTTTATCTTTCTTTTATTGCTTACATCGTCATAAAAACAATATTTACAGTTCATATTGCAAAGCGAAGATGCCGGTTTTACAAGTACATGGAAATTTTTTCTCATTTCATTGTCCTTCAACTTCCCGGATTTTATCACCATGTATGCTTTTTGGTCAAACGAATATATCTCTTTATATTAAAAAAACGCCTCTTACCTGTGGGACAAAAAGACGTTTCTCATATATGTGGAGCTGGTGGACGGACTTGAACCCCCGACCTGCTGATTACAAATCAGCTGCTCTACCAGCTGAGCTACACCAGCATCATGGTGGGAGCAATAGGGCTCGAACCTATGACCCTCTGCTTGTAAGGCAGATGCTCTCCCAGCTGAGCTATGCTCCCACGACATGCCGTTGAGACGGTATTTTGAAGTATACTAAAAGCGTAACCGGTTGTCAACAGGGATTTTTGAAAACCGGATAGCCGTATTAGTAATATTTTATGTTGTATACAGTTTATTGCCCTTCTTTTCGGAGTACTTAATAGCCAGTCCGCCTTCGGAAGTTTCTCTGTATTTACTGAAGAGATCCCTTCCCGTTTCATACATGGTATCCACAACCATATCGAAAGATATTTTCCTTGTATGCGTAAGAAAATTGGCAAGACTTACCGAGTTGATTGCTCTCATGGCGGCAACGGCATTTCTTTCAATGCAAGGAATCTGTACAAGACCCATTATAGGGTCGCAGGTAAGTCCCAGATGGTGCTCCATCGCAACTTCCGCTGCATATTCAATCTGATCCAGATCCATGCCGAAGAGTTCGGCAAGTCCCGCCGATGCCATGGAACATGCCGTTCCTATTTCCGCCTGGCATCCGCATTCGGCACCGGATATGGAAGCATTGGTTTTTATTACATTTCCTATAACTCCCGCCGCGGCAAGAGCTCTCAAAATATCCCTGTTGGAATAGCCGTTTTTTTCCTGCATGTATTTCAGTACAGCAGGTAACACCCCGCAGGATCCGCAGGTAGGCGCCGTAACCACAATACCTCCGCCGGCATTTTGTTCCGATGCCGCAAAAGCATAAGAGCAGACAATGCGGTTTTCTCTGGTGGAAGGACTTTCATCCATGTGTCTCTGTCTGTACAGGTACCGGGCTTTCCGCTGAAGTTTTAATCCGCCGTGCAGTATTCCCGTGGCATTAAGTCCCTCTTTAATGGACAATTTCATATGATGCCAAACATCATCAAGATAATCGTATATTTCCGGTCCTTCGCACTGTTCTACATATTCATAAAGCTTTAAGTGGTGCTTTTCACAATATTTTTTAATCTCGGTAAAATTCTTTTCTTTATAGAAATCGGGAGAGTCCATGTATGGTTTGCCCTCGATTCTTATGGCGCCGCCGCCTATGCTCATCACTCTCCACTTGTCCGCTACCTCGTTATTTTTAATAGCCACAAAATCCATGGTGTTGGGATGAGGCAAATCTTCGGTGACGGTATCTATATGTACTTTAACCGGTTTATCGGACAAAGCCTCTTTTACCGCCTTGTCGGTCATATGACCCAATCCCGTTTTTGCCAGCGAGCCGTACAAAGTCACCTCAAATCTTTCGGCATCGGGATGTTCCTCTCCGAACCTTCTTGCCGCCCTGTCCGGTCCCATTGTGTGAGAGCTTGACGGACCTCTTCCTATTCTGTACAGTTCCTTTAAAGACTTCATTATTATTACCTTCGCTTAGAGGCAATTATATCATAGATATAATTTAATACCAGTATAGTGATGCCTTATATATATCGGATGGTATCGGTAACGGGAAAGCACTGTAAAATAGCTTTAATAAAGAAAAAATCCGAGGGGAGCGGATCTTTTCTTGCTAAGATTTGATTGCTGACATCAGAGTCAGGGTACGAGCGTATTATACAATATACGAACATTTGTTTCAATAGTGAAATTTTTACTGTCCGATTAATTACCCAGTGGTTTCTCTGTTGTAAAGAGAGCGGCCGATGATATATAATTTAGGGGCAGGAAAGAGGGATTTGTGAAGAATAAATCTGTAATAAAAACCATTAACATAATTGTACCGATTTTTATTCTCGGTCTTATTATCTTTAACTCGACAATAGAAGCGCTGGTGCTTGCCGTTTTTTACTTTATATATAGGATAATAATCGGATTATCCAAGATATATTCATATATAGCCATAAAGTATTATGTAAAAGGTAATTTAAAGAAGGCAAGAAAGTACTATAAAAAAGCATATGAAGTGAAAGTAAAGGAACCGCCCATTGTCGCATCATACGCATACCTCCTCATATTACTCGGCGAGTATGATCAGGCCGAACAGGTGCTGCAAGTACTGGAAAGCATGAAGCCGGTAGGCAAAGCCGCCACATCGCTGATGCTTTGTAATGCGGTGCTTATGTGGAAAAGGGATAAAAACCTTATCGCGGCACTTGCTAAAGTGGAATCGATGGATGAGACCATGCGCAATCAATGGTATTACAACGTATATGCCAAACTGTGCATTTTTTCCGGTAATATTGGAAAGGCAAAGGAAGCCGCCCTGAAGGGTTATGAATATCTTGAGAGCAATCCGGTAGCGGTGGAAAATCTTCTCATTATACATTGTATAAATGAAGAGTATGACAAAGCTCTTTCCGCTGCAAACAAACTTATAAACAACAAAAAATTCCGGGCATCATCACAGGATGCATATTACTACAGTGCGCTGGCTTACGAAAAGAACGGCGATAAGGAAACGGCAAAAAAACTGTATCTGAAGGCGTTACGGTATGAAAATACGACAATGACTTATGTAGATAAACAGAAAGTGCTGGATAAGGCGGGAGAGTATATGAAATGAAAGAAAAACTGAAGGTTGCATGGCCTAAGATTGCTGATTACATTGTTATGACTGTAGGGGTGGTTATTTCCGCTGCGGCGGTAAATCTTTTCTTTGTTCCGTACAAGATACACTCGGGAGGAGTTTCCGGTATAGCCACCGTGCTTTATTATCTTTTTAACAATAAGGTGCCGGTCGGTGTTCTGGTAGCGCTTCTTAATCTGCCTCTTTTTTTAATAGGTTATAGAATAATAGGAAAGAGATTTATGATAAGAACATTGTATGCCACCGTGATGTACACCGTAGCAGTCGATGTCACCGCAAAGTGGTTGTCGGAAGTTTCCAAAAAGATAACAATTGAAAGCGGTAACATACCTGATCTTATGCTGTTTTGTTTCTTCGGAGGAGCACTTATGGGTCTGGGATTGGGTATAGTCTTTACCCGAAATGCCTGCACCGGCGGTTCGGATTTATTTGCGGAGATTATGAGACGAAAAGGTATACACTACAGCATAGGTACATTGATGTTCATGTTTGACGGCGTATCGGTTTTGATGTCACTTATCGTGTTCAAAAATTTATTACTTGTGCTCTATTCGGTAATTGCCATATTTGTTTCCATGAAGGTGATTGACCTTATTCTTGACGGCGCAAATGTTGCCAAAGCCGTCTACATCATGTCGGATAAGAGCGAAGAGATAGCCGACGCCATTATAAACGACATAGGTAGAGGAGTCACCGGATTTGCCGGTCGGGGCATGTATTACAGGCAAAGCAGAGAGACTCTGTTCTGCGTGGTTAAAAACCGACAGCTACCCGCTTTGAAGAAATTAGTTAAAGAATTGGACAGCAAGGCATTTTTAATAGTTACTACCGCACATCAGGTGTTAGGAGAAGGTTTCGGCGCCTTTGACAAAGAGTTATGAGGTGATATAATTACCGCGTTAGGTAATAAATGTATAACCTTCGTAATTACATATATAACAGTAAAAAGGAGTTGTTAATGGAACAGGAATTATTGCTAAAATTGAAAAGGAAGGCAGCCGATGTCAGAAAAGGCATTATTGAAGCGGTTTTCTCAGCCGGCAGCGGCCATCCGGGCGGGTCATTATCCTGTGCGGATATACTGACGGTTCTGTATTTCAAACACATGAATGTCAATCCTTCCAAGCCCAAAGATCCCGACAGAGACAGATTTGTGCTTTCAAAAGGACATGCGGCACCGGTATTGTATTCGGTACTTGCGGAAAAGGGATATATACCCAAAGAAGACCTTTTTACATTCCGTCAGGCCGACAGTTATCTCGAAGGTCACCCCTCTTTGAAAGATGTACCGGGAGTGGACATGACCACAGGCTCTCTGGGACAGGGAATCTGTGCGGCATGCGGTATGGCCCAGATGGGAAAACTGGATAAAAAGGATTACAGGGTTTATGCCGTATTGGGCGACGGAGAACTGCAGGAAGGGCAGGTATGGGAAGCTATGATGTATGCAGCCCACTACAAACTGGACAATCTTACGGCTTTTCTGGACCATAACGGTTTACAGATAGACGGAGACATAAAGGAAGTAATGTCACCCGAACCGGTTGTTGCCAAGTTTGAGGCTTTCGGCTGGAGCGTTATTCTGATTGACGGACATGATATGGATCAGATAGATAAGGCAATTAAAAAAGCCAAAAGGACCAAAGGTAAACCTACCATGATTGTTGCGGAAACAATTAAAGGTAAGGGTGTATCATATATGGAAAATAAATATGAATGGCACGGAAAGGCTCCCAATCAGGAACAAAGGGATATAGCCATTGCCGAGCTGGATGCGTATATAGAAAGTCTGGGGGTGTAAAGTAAAATGAAAAAAGCTACAAGAGCGGCTTACGGTGAAGCGTTAGCGGAATACGGAAGCGATGAAAGAATAATAGTACTTGATGCCGATTTATCCAAATCCACCATGACGGCAAAATTTAAGGAAGTATATCCCGAGCGTTTCTTCAATACGGGTATTGCCGAAGCCAACATGATATCCTCCGCAGCGGGAATAGCCACATGCGGCAAGATAGTATTTGCCAGTTCCTTTGCCATATTCGCGGCGGTAAGAGCCGCCGAGCAGATAAGAAACTCGGTATGCTATCCCAGACTCAATGTCAAGATAGCCGCAACTCATGCGGGTATATCGGTAGGAGAGGACGGTGCGACTCATCAGGCGATTGAGGATATAGCGGTAATGAGGGCATTACCCAACCTGACGGTAATTCAGCCGTGTGACGGAAGAGAAACCAAACAGGCGGTAAAAGCAATAATAGATTATGACGGACCGGTATACTTACGTCTGGGAAGGCTGCCCGTAGAAGACATATATGATAACTCATACGAATTTACCTGGGGTAAAGGTGTACAACTTAAAGACGGCTGCGATGTAACAATAATAGCAACGGGACTTATGGTAGGGTCCGCTCTGGAAGCTTATGAGATATTAAAGGCTCAGGGTATTCTGGCAAGAGTAATAAATATACATACCATTAAGCCGATTGACAGGGAAATAATTATCAAGGCGGCAAAAGAGACGGGAGCTATTGTTACCGCCGAAGAACATACCATAATCGGTGGACTGGGTTCCGCGGTATGTGAAGTTTTAAGCGAAGAGTACCCCGTTCCCGTGAAAAGAATAGGAATTGAAGACAAATTCGGAAAATCCGGAAAACCTAATGAACTTTTAAAACTTTACGGACTGACACCGGAAGATATAGTAATAAAAGCAAAGAACGTAATGACATTAAAAAGAAAATGATATTTGAAACACACGCTCATCTGCTTGCAGAACAGTTTGACCAAGACAGGAATGAAGTTATACAAAGAGCTTTAGAGAACGGCATATTGGCCGTTCTCAATGTTTCCGACGACATGAAATCTTCCAAGAAAGCCGTTATGCTGGCACAGAAACATGAAAGAGTATTCGGCTCCGTCGGAGTACACCCTCATAACGGAGCGGATTTCAGGGATCAAGATGTCAGTATACTTAAGGAACTTACTTCCGATGAGAAAATACTTGCAATCGGTGAGATCGGTCTGGATTATTACTATGACTTTTGCGACCGAACGGTACAACGGGAGGTTTTTGTAAAACAGCTGGATTTGGCAAAACAACTGGATTTACCCGTGATAATTCATAACAGAGAAGCGCATAAAGATACCATTGACATATTATCTTCTTTCGGTAAAGACATTAAAGGGGTAATGCACTGCTATTCGGGAAGTGCCGAGAGTGCAAAAATACTTCTTAACTTAGGCATGTATATTTCCTTTACCGGAGTTATTACATTCAAAAATGCTAAAAGAGCCGTTGAAGCATTGGAGGTCATCCCTTTGGACAGGCTGCTTTTAGAGACCGATTGTCCGTATATGTCACCTGAACCTTTGAGAGGGACCAGAAATGAGCCTAAAAATCTTGTATATATTGCAAGGAAAATGGCTGAGGTCAAGAAGATATCGTATGAAAGACTTTTGGAACAATTGTGGGAAAACAGTTTCAGACTGTTTAAAAAGGCGGAGAAATACAAACAGACATTGGAAACAACATGAAGAATACAGACAACATCATACCTCTTCCGGATTATGTAAGAGCGAAGAAAGCTTTGGGACAGAACTTCTTAACAGACAAATCCATAGCTTTGAAAATAATAGAAGCGCTGAATCTTGACAAAGAGGATATTGTAATTGAAGTGGGTGCGGGTACCGGTGCCATAACGGCACTTATAGCTCCGTTATGTAAAAAGCTTTATGCCGTGGAGACCGATAAAGACCTTATAAAACCCCTTGCCGCTGTTCTTGCAAAGTATGATAATGTAGAAATAATAAATAAGGATATTCTGAAAACCGATATTAACGGTATTATTGATAAAGAATGCAGATATAAAACAGTAGCCAATCTTCCGTACTATATTACCACTCCGGTTATATCTAAATTTGTGGAACAAGAAAACCCGCCCGACGTAATGGTTTTTATGATGCAGAAGGAAGTTGCGGACAGATTGTGCGCATCAGAGGGAAGCAGGATATACGGAAGCTTTACGATATATGTGGGTTACAGATATGAACCTTCATTTGTAGTGAATGTTCCGCCGCAAAGTTTCATCCCCGCACCGGAAGTGGACAGTACGGTATTGAAGTTTATAAAACGGGAAAAACCGCCGGTGGTTGTGCCGTCGGAAGAGTTCTTCTTTTCGGTGGTAAGAACGGCATTTTCCCAAAGAAGAAAAAAACTTTCCAATTGCATAGCGGCAATGCCTATGTTTGATATAAGCAAAAATGAGACGGAAGATATACTTATACAGATGGGCATAAGGGCGGATGCCAGAGCCGAAGCTCTGTCCATGGAGCAATTTGCCGAGCTGTCTTGGAGATTATATGACCGAAATACAGACAATGTAAATAAATGACAGTTTAACAACACTATTGCGGAAGAAAAAAAACAAAATTTGTTTCGTTTAAAATTTAACATGTAAATTCTTAAATTTTTGTAAAATCGCTATTGCAAAATAAAAAGGGTAGCCATATACTAATAACTAACTGTTGTGTTTATATTCACACTAAACATACTATATATTGGGAGAGAGGGTCATGATTACGAAAATTATCAAACGCGATGGCCGGGAGGAAAGCTTTTCGTCTTTTAGAATCACCAGAGCTATATTCCTAGCCGCAGAAGCGGTAGCTAAAGAAGAAAACACCAAAGCCGATTTCACAATTGCGGAACAGTTGACCGAGAAGGTCGTGCAATTGCTCAATCGAAGATTCATTGAAACAATTCCTACAGTTGAGGATGTTCAGGATGCGGTAATAAAGGTACTTATTGAAGAGGGTCATGCCAAAACCTCCGAGAAGTATATTCTGTACAGGGAAGCGCGAAGTAAAGCACGCTCCATGAAGACGCGTCTTATGAAGGCTATTGAGGAGATAACCTTTCATGATGCTAATCAAAGCAACTTAAAAAGAGAAAATGCCAACATAGACGGCAACACCGCAATGGGCACCATGCTTCAGTACGGATCTGCAGTGTCAAAGGAATTCTGCAAGACCAATCTGTTGGATCCTAAACACACCAAGATGCACGAAGAGGGAGATATCCATATTCACGATATGGATTTTTACAATATGGGTACTCTCACATGTTGTCAGATTGATCTTTCCCGTCTGTTCAAACACGGATTTTCCACAGGTCACGGGCATCTTCGAGAACCTCAGGATATAGCCTCATATACCGCGCTGGCTGCGATAGCTATCCAGAGCAATCAGAACGATCAGCACGGCGGACAGAGTATACCGGCATTTGACTATTATCTTGCGGACGGTGTTGCTAAGACATTCAGAAGAACTTACAGAAGCAATACAATAAAAGCCATGAAGATTATTTACGGAAGTGTCGTTCCGGATTGTGAGGATAAGATAAAGAATTTTGAGAAGGAAGTCGGTCTGTATGCAAAAATAGAAATGCATAGCGAGTATCTGAAGAAATTCAACGATTTTCTTGTAAAAGAATGCAAAGTCAAAACCAAAGATTTAGATAAGATTAATAAGTTCGCTTACAGTGAGTCTTTAGCGGAAACCGATAAGAGAACATTCCAGGCTATGGAAGGAATAGTGCACAATCTCAACACCATGCATTCAAGAGCGGGAGCACAGGTGCCGTTTTCCAGCATAAACTTCGGTACCGACATATCCCCCGAGGGACGTATGGTAACCAAGAATCTTCTGCTTGCTCAGGATGCGGGCTTAGGCAACGGAGAAACACCGATATTCCCCATACTCATATTCAAGGTAAAAGAAGGAGTAAACTATAATCCGGAAGATCCGAATTATGATTTATTCAAGCTTGCATGCAGAGTTTCCGCAAAAAGGCTGTTCCCCAACTTTTCGTTTATAGATGCTCCGTTCAACATCTCATACTATAAACCGGGCAACCCCGATACCGAAGTTACATACATGGGATGCCGTACAAGGGTATTGGGTAATATAAACGGTGATGAGGTGGTAACCAGAAGAGGAAATATTTCTTTCACATCCATAAACCTGCCGAGACTGGGTCTTAAGCACGGAGTGGTGCTGAAAGGTAAATTCGATGAAGCGGGATTCTTTAAGGAACTTGACGAAAAGATGGAGACGGTAAAGCAGCAGCTTCTGGAAAGATTGGTAGTACAGGGCAGCAAGAAAGTTAAAAACTTCCCGTTCCTCATGGGTCAGCATCTGTGGATGGGATCGGAGAATCTGGGTTGGGAGGATACCCTTGAAACTGTTGTAAAACACGGAACCCTGACAATAGGATTTATAGGACTTGCCGAGTGTCTGAAAGCTCTGATAGGCGAACACCACGGGGAAAGTGAAAAGGCTCAGGAACTGGGGCTGAAGATAATAGGGCACATGAGAAAAAGATGTGATGAGTTTATGGAAGAAAACAATTTGAACTTCTCCCTTATAGCCACCCCCGCTGAAGGATTATCCGGCAGATTCACGGCACTGGACAAGAAGATTTACGGAACCATTGAAGGGATAACCGACAGAGAATATTACACCAATTCCTTCCATATACCCGTATACTATAAAATATCCGCTTACGATAAGTTGCAAAAGGAGGCACCTTACCATGCACTTACCAATGCGGGACACATATCTTATGTGGAAATAGACGGAGATCCGTTAAAGAATCTGGAAGCATTTGAAGATATCATAAGGTATATGAAAGAATGTAATATAGGTTACGGAAGTATAAATCATCCGGTAGACAGAGACTCGATATGCGGTTATACGGGTGTTATACAAAATTCCGTTTGCCCCAATTGTAAAAGAGAAGAAAAGAACGGCCCCAAGTTTGAAAGAATACGCAGGATAACGGGATATCTTGTCGGAACATTGGATAACTTCAATGATTCAAAAGCCGCAGAGGAAAGAGACAGGGTCAAACATGCATAAGATAAGGCTGTCCGGTAAGTGCACAAGGGACAGCACGGTGGACGGACCCGGTTTAAGAATTGTCATATGGACACAGGGATGTCTGCATAACTGTAAAGGATGCCATAATCCCCATACTCACGATTTAAACGGCGGATTTACGGAAGACATAGACAAGGTTATAGAGTTTATAAACCAATCCAAAATACAAAGAGGCATCACCCTTTCGGGGGGTGAGCCTTTTTTGCAACCGGAAGCTTTGATACCCATCGTAAAAGCGGCAATAGAAAAAGGGCTCAATGTGTGGGCATTTTCCGGCTACACATACGAGCAGTTGCTGAAGGATGAAAACAAAAAAGCTCTTTTAGACTATGTCGATGTTCTTGTAGACGGCCCCTTTATATTGGAACAGAAAGACGAGCGGCTTACCTACAAAGGATCCAAAAACCAGAGAATAATAGATGTGAAACAATCTTATGCACAAAACAAGGTTGTTTTAAGCCGATATGACGAGGTAAATGCGGATTTTTAGAATCTTAATAAAATATTAATGATATTAAGGCTTTTTCCTTAAACATTTATAGGGCAAAATAGTAAGTGAAGGAGACAGCCATGTACAACATACTTATTTGTGATGACGATTACGATATAGTTTCCGCATTAAAGATTTATCTTTCCGGTGATAACTATAATATTTTCACGGCATATAACGGAAAAAAAGCAATAGAGATTATAAAAGAGCACAAGATACATCTGGTGCTTTTGGATATAATGATGCCGGAAGTGGACGGTATTACCGCAATGGTGGAGATAAGAAAGATAAGTAATGTCCCCATTATTCTTTTGACTGCAAAAAGTGAAGACAATGACAAAATACTGGGTCTGAATTTAGGAGCGGATGACTATATAACCAAGCCATTTAATCCGGTGGAAGTACTGGCCAGAGTAAAGTCGCAGCTGAGAAGATATATGCACTTAGGTTCACAAACCAAGTCACAAGCCGTAATAAGGATAGGAGATATCGAATTGGATGATGATGCTAAGACGGTAACGGTATCGGGAGAAGAGGTAAGTCTTACTCCGATAGAGTTTGATATATTAAGACTGCTCATGAAAAACCCCGGAAAAGTATATTCCACTAAACATATCTATTCGGAAGTATGGGATGATGAACCGTACGGTGCGGAAAATACCGTTGCCGTACATGTAAGACACATAAGAGAAAAGATAGAAATAAATCCTGCGGAACCCAGATATTTCAAAGTGGTCTGGGGGCAGGGCTATAAGATGGAAAGGCAGAATCAACAATGAAGAACATTAAATACGGTTTGTTAATGAAAATTATGGCATATATTCTTATCACGATAAGCGCACTTGCCTTTGCGGTTTCGGTTTCGGCATCGGTCTACATTAAAGGAAGTGACATAGACAGAAATCCCGGAATGGCTTTCTTCGAGAGCGAAATATGTAAAAAAATAACCCATGATTATGCAACGGAAGTCTATAACGGGTATTTTAAAGAGTACATGTTGACATATATGGACTGGCAGAAATTAGAAGATTATAAGCAGTATTATTCAAAAGAAAATACAAACTTCTTTTTTGCAATAACCGATAAATGGGGAAACCATGTGCTTTCCAGTTATACGGATACATACGGTTACAGGAATACTTTTGTTATGGAGCAGGACGGTTATACGGTGACAGTTTTTGTAAGAACGGATATAACGGCAGAGGATGATTATCTGTTTCCGTACAAGTTATATACTTTTGCACACGAAGTAAGACACTTATTGATACCGATAGCATCAGTCTCTTTAGTTGTAACAGTTCTTCTGTTTATATATCTTATGTGTTCAGCCGCACATAAAAAAGGCAGCGATGCGCTTGAACCGTCCTTTATTGATAAAATTCCGTTGGACTTATTACTTGTTGTTTTCGCAGGCTTAATTATATTGGCTTATCTATTGTTCAGCGAGCTTGTGACAGCATTGTATTCGATGTACATGTTTGAGGAATTGATAATGGTTTTATCTTTCGGGTTTGCATTCGTGTTCATATTATTTATGATTTTGGCTGCAAGTATTGCCGCAAGAATAAAGCTTAAAACGCTGTTTAAGAACACCCTTATCTACATAGTCACAAGAGCTGTATTCCGATTTATATGGAAAATACTCGGCAAGTTACCTCTTTTATGGAAATTGCTTCTCTTTATAGGAGCGGTATCACTTATTGAACTTGTAGTCATTGTTGTTTTCACGGCAAAAGGTGGTGCTGCACCTGCAGTTATATGGTTTCTTTTAAGAATGGGGGTGACAGCTTTTCTTTGTTTTATTACTCTTAATATGATTAAGATAAAAGAAGGCGGAGAAGAAATATCCCGGGGAAATTTCCAATACAAGATAGACAACAAACATATGCTGACAGATTTTAAGAGACATGCGGATAATCTTAACAACATTTCCGAAGGAATGTCCGATGCAATAAAGGAAAAAATGAAATCGGAACGTTTTAAAAGTGATCTCATAACCAATGTGTCGCATGATATAAAGACACCGCTGACATCCATAATCAATTATGTGGATCTGTTGGACAGACAAAATATTGATGACAGTACATCAAGAGAATATATTGAGGTGCTTAAAAAACAAAGTGCGAGACTTAAAAAACTTACCGAAGATTTAATTGAGGCATCAAAAGCCACATCGGGAGTTATAAAGGCAAATATGGAAAAGCTCAATCTGAAAGAGATAATGAATCAGGTATCAGGTGAGTATTCCGCAAAGTTTACCGAAAACAACATAGAACCTGTTATAAATGATTTCGGTGAGGATATTTATATTTGGGCAGACGGACGACTCATATGGAGAGTAATGGACAATATGATGGGAAATATCTGCAAGCATTCCCATCCCGGCACCAGAGCATATATAACAGTGGAACAGCAGGACAATCGGATAAAGATTTGTTTTAAGAATGTATCAAAGGAAAAATTGAACATAACCGCGGAAGAGCTCATGGAACGTTTTGTAAGGGGCGATTCATCCAGAACAAGTGAAGGCAGCGGATTGGGATTGTCCATAGCAAAGAGTTTGACGGAAATAATGCAAGGCACAATGCAATTGGAAATAGAAGGTGACCTTTTCAAAGCCTGCCTTATATTCAATAAAGGTTGACTATTTTAAACAACCTGAACGTGGGAGGTTAACGGTATGGATAACAACAAAAAAAGAAGCGCTGTTTTATCCTTCGCATTAATAATAGTTATTATTGCAACGGCACTGATATCGGCATCTTGCAATAACCCTGTATTTATCCGGAATTCCTTTAACGCAACAACCTTCAACAGTGACATAGTTATAAAAAGAACGGACGGTCAGGAGCCTCTGAATATGCCGTACAGTTATTCCAAGGCTTTGCTGGATAACAGATTGTTATTTGAAGAAGAGATTATCGGATTCAACATATCTTCCGTTAAGTATGAGTTTAGTGATACCGGTATGAATATGTATGCTAACAGAGATGTTTTTGTAAATGAGGACAGCAGAGAAGTAAAAGCTGTTATGGATTCCGTAAAGTACTGTAAAGGTATAACAACTTTGAACGGTATTACATCCGACAAGGAAGACAGTAAAATAACCGTTTATGAAGGTTATTCCGCAAATCTGCTGACCGAAAGCTTACGGAACTATGTCATTATTCCCTCTACATTGAGCCGTCATATCAATAAAGAATTACCTGATAATGAGAAGATACTGTTTATAGTAAATCCCGGTACAAACGGTTTGGCGTATTTTACCATAATAGGAGAATACACAACAAAAAATGAGAAGGATACTCTGTATCTGTCCTATGAGGGATTTGCTAATATGGCTCGCGGAGGGCAGGAAGACATATCCGAGCATGTTGAATGTATGGAGATTGATGTAAACGAACAGGCTGACCTTACAAATTTCTCTTTTTTCTTAAGCGCATATTTCGCCGACATAAATGCGCCGGATCAGTATGAGAACAGAATAAACAGACTTAATGAACCTTATCCTTATATGTTTGTAAACAGTGTGAACATAAAGCCGATATCTTTTACGGAAGACACAAACTTTAAAAAGAACATAATAACCGTCTCCAGAATCGACAAAGAGGAAAAACTTCTGATGTCGTATTTATACAGCGATGCATTGATTAAAGACTATTATGAATATTCACGGTACATAACCGACATAAATATAAGTACGGGCATAAAAGGAGTGAATTGGCGGGATTATCTGACACCTGCAGATTATAAGGAATATGGCCTTTCGGTAGAACCTTTTGATGAATTCGGTAACCAATGGAGCGATTACCGTAACAAGTCGGGCAAGAATTGTGCCGACTACTTTTATCAACAGGCTGTTACAAGCATAAGTGAGATTAAAAAAATGAAAAGCAATTGCAAGATAACATTCTACTCCAACTATACCAACAGGGACCTTGTTGTTCAGAGAAAAGAAGACTATAAAGAGGCTGCATTTATGGGAGAAATTATGATGGCCCCTCCGATAAAAGGATATGCAATAATACCTGTAACAATGTATGAAGCTGCCCGCAGTCGTCGCAATACGGATCACCATATTATAGAAATGGCCGAAATCAGTGCAGCCTATCTTGCAAGGAGTGCATTGCGTGTAGGATTTAAGGTAATAGGATATTATGAGGTGTCGGAAGAGCAAAAGGTTGAGGTGCCGGACAGAAAAGCGGAGGAGATAATGGTTGAGTTTTATGACCATACCGGTAATTTGATTAAGATGCCCGTGGTTGAGAAACCCGAGTATATATCTGACGGGTATGATGTGATATATCTGTCATATATAGGATACAATGACAGGTATGAGAGGGAACTGTTCAGGAACGAGTACATAGAATCTATAACTATAGAAACAAGAAGTGATTCCGATATCGCTCCGCTTATAAGATATCTGGAACAGTATTTTGCGCCTGCGACTGATGTTAAGAAATATGAGAAAGAGAAAAATGTACTGGGACTGGATTACGAATATTGCTATACAATAAAGGAAAAAGCTGATTAACGGTTGAAGACATAGATATTGTCGGACAAATCATGGACAAGGCAGAAGGTTTGGTATTATTTATGTATCAGGATAATTAGGTTGACTTTTGTATCGATAGAGCATACAATGTCGATATGATAGTCAATTTTGTTGGGAGTGATATATATGATTATAGACAAAATAAATAAGAAAATGAAAAATAATAACTATATTCTTTCCACTGAACAACTTACGGATATCGGTGTATCAAAGACGACACTTTCGAATTATGTAAGAGAAGGATTATTAGATAGATGCGGACATGGCTATTATACAGTGCCGGATTCAATAGAGGACGATATGTATTTGCTTATGCTCAGATCAAAACATATTGTTTTTTCCCATGAAACAGCATTATTTCTAAACGGTTTGTCAGAGCGAACACCGTTTTATCATTCGGTTACAATTCCCAGTAATGCATCGCTTCCTGCATCCGTTAAACAGAAATGTAATTGCTACTACATAAGGCCGGAACTATATACACTGGGTCTTTACGAGAAAGTCAATACTTTTGGCAATATAGTGCGGTGCTATGATCCGGAAAGAACTATATGCGATATCCTTCGAAGCAGAAGTCGGTTAGATGAAGAAACGGTTCTTTCCGCAATAAAGAATTATGCATCTTTTGGAGGTAAGGATTTGAATAAGCTGGGTAATTTTGCAGAAGCATTTAGAGTATCAAAATCGCTTCGCATATATTTAGATGTTCTGTTATGAGCCTGACAAAATAGACGAAAATTGAAAGGCTTATTTAAATAAAAGGAGGAAAGATGAACTACATTATACTGGATTTAGAAGCTACCTGTGAGCAAAACAACAGAGATTATCCGAATGAAACTATTGAGATCGGAGCGGTTAAGATAGATGAAAACTTTAACATTGTTTCTACTTACAATGAGTTTATAAAACCTGAAATCAATCCTATTCTGACTGATTTCTGTAAGCAGTTAACAAGTATCACACAGGAAGATATAGACAATGCAAAAACTTTTCCCGACGTTATCCGCCATTTCAAGAATTGGATAGGTGTAGAGACGGAAGAATATATTCTTTGTTCCTGGGGGTTCTATGACAAAAAGCAATTTACCAGAGATTGCGAACTGCACGGATTGGATTCGTCCTGGACAAACAGGCATATAAGCTTGAAACATCAGTTCGGTACTATTCGTAATGAGAAGCCTTGCGGAATGGAAAAGGCATTAAACAAGTTAAACATCCCTTTGGAGGGAACACATCACAGAGGGATTGATGATGCAAAGAATATAGCTAAAATATTTCTTATGTATAAGGATAAGTGGGTTTTTACTTACGAATAGAAACAGAGGATAACCGTATAACATGTTTCTTGTCCTAAGAAACATGTTTCACAGATGAAAAACAAAAGTCCGAAAGAAAAACAGCGTAGCATATATACCTGTTGATTGGTGTATAATTAAGAAGAGATACTATGACATAAGATTTATTTAAGAGGTGAAGTATTTATGCCCTTTAACATTATTCGTCAGGACATAACTAAAATGAAAGTTGATGCCGTAGTCAATGCGGCCAACACCCGACTAAAAATGGGCGGCGGTGTTTGCGGAGCCATTTTCAGAGCTGCCGGAGCAGAAGCACTTCAGGCTGCTTGCGACAAGCTTGCTCCTATTGAAACGGGAAAAGCCGTTATAACTCCCGGTTTTGATTTACCCGCCAAGTTTATCATTCATACGGCAGGTCCTATATACAACATGCAGACCGCAAAGGAAAGCGAGAGACTCTTACGTTCCTCCTATACGGAATCTTTACGTCTTGCAGTGGAATACAAATGCGAAAGCATTGCTTTTCCGCTCATATCCGGCGGCATTTACGGATATCCCAAAGACCAAGCCCTTCAGGTTGCGACCTCCGCAATACGGGATTTTCTGAAAGAACAGGATATCGATATATATCTTGTGCTGTTTGATAAATCGGCATTTGTTATAGGCAGAGAACTGTTAGGGGATGTCAAGAGCTATATTGACGAGCATTATGTCGAAAGACACGAGGTAAAAAGAGAAAGGTTTTTAGGTGCGGAAAGTCGTACTATGCGCAAAGCAAAAGCAAGCATTAATCGCTGTTTTGGTCCCATGTATGAATCCGCTGATGCAGCCACAACACTGGACGATGTTATAGGAAACCTTGATGAGCCTTTTTCCGATATGCTTCTTCGTCTTATCGACTCCAAAGGCATGACCGATGTTGAAGTTTACAAACGGGCAAATCTGGACAGAAGACTGTTCTCGAAAATAAGAAGCGGTAAGGGTTATATGCCCAGCAAGCGCACCGCTATTGCCATAGCAGTGGCTTTGAAACTGTCACTTGAAGAAACCGAGGCCTTATTGAAGCGTGCGGGTTATGCACTGTCCCATGCCGTCAAATTCGATGTTATCGTGGAGTACTTTATCATAAACGGTAAGTATGACATTTTCCAGATAAACGAGGTATTGTTTGAATATGATCAACCGCTTTTAGGAAATTAAAAATGTCGCTTCCCGGGCGACCGAGTATTTTAAAGAAGGTAGTATCATTGAATTGTAAGAAACAGTTTATTAAAAAAGGAGGTCACTGAAATGAAAAAAGGATTAACTGAACTGGTATTTATTCTCGACAAAAGCGGTTCTATGAGCGGACTGGAAAGCGACACCATAGGCGGTTTCAATTCCATGCTTGCAAAACAAAAAAAAGTAGACGGAGAGTGCTTTGTTACCACTGTCTTATTCGACAACGACTATGAACTCATACACGACCGCATAGACATCAAGGCAATCGCCCCTATTACCGAAAAAGAGTATTATGTCGGAGGCTCTACGGCTCTTATTGACGCAATGGGCAAGACCATCAACAAGATTGACAATGTACAAAAAAACACAGCCGAAGAGTATCGTGCCGAAAAGGTTATGTTTGTTATCATAACGGACGGACAGGAAAACTCCAGTAAAGAGTATACTGCCGATAAGGTAAGAGCATTGGTGGAAAGACAAAAAGAGAAGAACGGATGGGAGTTTGTATTCCTCGGAGCCAATATCGATGCAGTGGAGACAGCCGAAAGATACGGTATTTCACGTAACAGAGCGGTAGACTATTTGTCCGACAAGAAAGGTACTGCTCTAAACTACAGAGTTATGGCGGATGCCGTGACTTCGTTCCGTAAGTCGGGAGAGGTTGACGACAGTTGCTTTGAGGAGATACGTAAGGATGTGAAAAAAAGAGGAAAGAAGAAATAAGAAAAGATTGAATAAAATCTGAAAAGCAGACTCAGCAACTCTTTTCAGATTTGGGTATTATAAAAACAGCGGTTAATATATTTTTATGTCAGATATAAGGGAACAGGCATAAAGGATATACCGATGTTGACGGAATGATGAAGGAGCTGCTTGAATGAAATATGCAGTTAACATACAATGAATAATGTGTAATAATAGATATTGAGAATGATATTTTAAGAATGAGAGTTTATTATGAAAGATTTTTTGTCCAAAGTTCTGCCTTCGTCACTTATGGTTGGCATAATGTATGCAATACTTACCGCTGGCGGATATTTAAGAGAAATAAGAATTGGTGATTATGATACGCCGAAAGTTATAAGAGATGGTAATTTAAGCATGTTTAAATCAGTAATCATTACCAATAGTATTTTACTGGGTATTTTAATAATCTTAATTTCAATTACATTGATTGCAATTTTGACGCTTATGTTTAAGAATAAAGAAATCGATTACAGAGTAAAGATTGGTATTATATTAGCCGTTTTTATCATATTTATGATCTCATATTTCTGTAGGAATACTCCGTATACAGAAAATGATGTTTATGACACTATTGAAAGTAAAGCAGAAGATTACATAACCGATCTTACCAATAAAGAATATGATAAAATGGTTAAAAATTATGTTCTTAACAGGAATATGAACAAATTTGTCAGCAAGAATATATATTCTCAAGCGATGGAAAGAACTATAAGAGAATATGGTCAGATAGGTAAAATAGAAGATCCTGTTAAAGTATATATTAATGAAGAATATACTTTTTTGTCTTATCCTGTAATACATGGAAATGGTCAAGTAGTATATTATAATATTGCCTTTAACAGTAAAAATGAAATATCCGGTTTATTTACTACTCTTATACTCCCGGATAGAAATAATAACTGATTTGTTACCTTTAAAAACATAATATTTCTTATGTAATGTCATATGCATTGTATGATTAAAACACATACACGAATTACATGAATGTTCCGCCTACTTAGAGCTATAGTATGCCTGTAAATTTTCATCACTTCGAAAAAGCCGTTTTGCTTTACTTTCCGTTTAACAATTCTATCTAACCGTTCCGCTCGGTTATTGGTAGGCGGTACATCCGGTTGGTGTAAGAACAGAATATAGAAATATTTCTTGACCGGAAACAAGACGAATAGTATAATTCGGTTAGCGTATGCTAACTGTAATAGTTTGTATTCCTACGCGAATAAAAGAAGAGAAGGACAGAAGGCTTGAATCGAAAGGAATTGATAAAAAATGCTTATCGCCTAACCGGTAGCAATAATTTCTATGACGGAATGATAACATGTTCCACATTATTAGGCAGGGCGGTATCTCGTTTGGTTTGGGACATGAACAAGGAAGACTGCACGGATTATCAAATGCAAGCTCTTTTGGGAATACCCGAGAATTTTTCCGGAAGATTGCTGGAAGTTCCGGTGGGAACCGGTGTAATTACTATGCCTTTTTACAGGACACTTTCCGATGCCGATATTACTTGTTTAGATTATTCGCCGGATATGATGTCGCAAGCTAAAGTAAGAGCGATAGGCTTGGGATTGGAGAACATTACTTTTCTGCAAGGAGATGTAGGGGCTTTGCCTTTTCGGGACAACTGTTTTGACGCAATACTTTCACTCAACGGTTTTCACGCATTTCCGGATAAGGAAGCTGCATATAATGAGACTTTTAGAGTGCTGAAAAGCGGAGGTGTCTTCTGCGGTTGTTTCTATGTTTCCGGCTGTCATAAGCGAACCGATTGGATAATACGTCACATCTATCAGCCTATGAAGTTTTTCAGTCCGCCTTATGAAACTATGGACAGTTTGAGAAAAAGACTTGGCAGTATGTATGTTGACTTTAAAATAAGCAATGTTAAAGGAATTGCCTGTTTTAATTGCAGAAAGGAGTAATTTTTTGTTTTGGCAAACAAAGACAGAAATACTTTAGCAACCGAAGAATATTACATGAAGACAGGAGGATACGATGCAGGAAAACATAAATTGGAGCAAGATAAGTTCTTTAATGAAAATAGGGCTGTTAGGTGCCTTTATTATCCTTATTGGAGACTTTCTTATAGGCTGGGGTGTTAAGGATTTGAGTTTGCCCGGTATAGAGGGACAGATTTCTCAGTATCTTACAATATCCGATAGCAGATTTTTTTGGTCGTCAATATTGGGAGTTATCGGTGTACCCGTTGCCGCTGTCGGTCATTTCGGAATATATCGGCTTTTGAAGCCTTATTCAAAGAAATATGCTAAGTTGTATGCAATAGGAGGCTTGGGATTTTTAGTTTTTGGAGGTGCCGGCGTTCATCTGTCTTCTGTTGCTGCAGGCTTTTTCTATAAGTACATGGCAACGGCAAGTCCGGATATGGCCTTAGCATCTTCTATAAAATACTTTTGCTATTTTCCCCTACCTCTTTGTATAGCACTTATGCTTTTTTGGATAATAATGGGTTATGCACATATACGGGCGGTAGCGGGAGGGTTCAGTCCGTATCCTCGTTGGTGCTGGGTTTTTGCAATGCCGGCAGGTACACTGCTTATAACCCTTATAACTTTCTTCGGCAACCATGCGATAGTAAATGCCATAACTGTAGGTGCTTTCAGTATAGGTAATATATGGGCGCTGGGCGGGCATTTATTGATGCTTAATAAGGCAAAGGAAAACTATGACAGTAAAGGTAACCGAAATTTCTAATCTGAAAAGAAGGAGTTGTTGACATGGAAAAGATAAAGATAGAAAAGAACAGCGTTCAGGAAACACTTATTATCCCGCTATACGGAAGAAAAATGTGTTCAGAAAAATTTCCCGAACTTTATACCGATATTTATGCGGAGAGATTATGCAACAGAATAGATTACGATTTTTCGGAATTGGAGAAAAAGAACAAATCTTTTTTGTATGAATTCGGCTCCCTTGAGGCTGCAATGCGGCAGTTGGATATGATATGGGAGATTAAAGACTATTTAAAAAAGTATCCTAAAGCAACCGTTGTAAATCTCGGCTGCGGATTGGATGACACGGGGAAAGCCTGCGATAACGGGCTTTGCCATATTGTCAATGTGGATTTCCCCGATGTTATATCCATCCGCAAACAACTTATCATAGATGGAGAAAGAGAAAAAAATATTGCCTGCGATTTGAAAGACTATTCATGGATGGAACAGGTTGACGGCTCCGAAGGAGTAATTTTCTTTGCTGCCGGAGTATTCCACTATTTCAAAACCGAAGAAGTAAAGAATCTGGTGTTGGAACTTTCAAAAAGATTTCCCGAAGGTTGCCTGGTCTTTGACAGTGTAGGAAAGTTAGGGCTTAAAATAATTTTAAATAAAGTGTTGAAAAATATGGATATCAACGATGTAGACGGATACTTTTATATCAACAATCCTAAAAAGGAATTGAATTGGTCTGAAAATATAAAGGTTACTTCAAAAGGCTATATGTTAGGCTATTATGATATGAAAAGTCCCGGCATTCGTTTTTCACATCGCTTTTTTGCATGGTTGGGTGACAAAATGATGAAAATGTATGTACATAAGATGGAATTTGCAGGAAAAGAATAAAAAGCCTTTTGTAAGAAAAGGATTTGCAATAATACCGAACAGCGGTTTTATTATACATTATGTTCTTCAAGTTCTACTATTCTGACGTTCTTTGTCAGAATTTCCGTGTATTGTACCGAATAGCATTTTCCTTGTGTTTCTATATTAAAAATATGCGGATAAACACTTTTTATCCGTGCTTCCTGATTGCTGATTCTGACCCTTGGACGGTTCATAGAAACATCGATATGAATGTTCGGATCGGTGCGGTAAAGCTTGACTATTTCTGCTCTTATTCTATCTACCGTTTTCATATTAGCCTCCGTTTTTTTTAAAGTATTCGGAAACATCGGTTTTGTCGTTGTACTGCTTTCTTATGCGAACAACAATAGAACCGTCTTCCTGCTCAACCGTATCATCAATTAAATATCTTGTCTTTGAACGTTCTAAAACAGCTATATAATGCTCGAATTCTTCGCGATTGATTTTTAATGCATGTTCTTTACTGAATCCGTATTCAGGTTTCTGGACAAATACGAGTGTCTGAAAAATACACGCCGATTTTACTCGTTTCACGATAACACCTCCTTTTGGTACCATACATTACGGCAGAAATATGCGACCTATAATGCAGAGAGGTGATCGAGCTATAATACACGAATGATATAACGGCTGCCGTCGGAATATCAGCTAATGCACTCTCATGGTAGTTTTGCTACAATGTAATTTTATCATGATTTTTTAAAAGTTTCATGCGCCGGGGACATACCTTTTGCAAAAACATTACTGTTAATATATACTTGATATGCATAAAAACATTGGAGCATAACATGAAAACGACTAAAGTGAGAATTTGCAATACGGAGTATGTGATAAAAGGCGATGAATCGGAAGAATACATCGAAAAGATAGCATTGTTTGTTGATAAAAAAATGAACTCCATAATAAGGGAGAATCCCAAGTTAAGCCTTTCTACGGCTGCCGTCTTAACAGCGGTTAATGTCTCTTACGATTACTTCAAGGAAAGAGATCAGGCTAATAAGCAGAAAGATCTTATGGACGAGTTTGAGAAAAAGTCCAAAGACCAGGTGTCGCGTGTACGATTACTGGAAGCTAAAATAGAAAAACTTACACAAGCCAATAGCGAACTTAAAGAAACGCTTACCAAGACCGAGGAGCAGCTTAAAAAGGCTCAAAACGAATTCAGATGATAAAAGTTTACATAGAAAAAACAAGGAAAGATGCAAAGATTCCGGTTTATGCCAACAGCTTTGATGCCGGGGCGGATGTTTGTGCATGTGAGGATGCGGTTCTGGATATAAACAGCACAAGGGTGATACCGACCGGTTTGAAAGTTGCAATACCCGAAGGGTATGAGATACAAATCCGTCCCAGGAGCGGACTTTCTCTGAATACCCGATTGAGAGTGGCCAACAGCCCCGGAACTATAGACGCCGGATACAGAGATGAAATAGGGATAATAATGCATAATACCTCCGTAGTGAATGAAGGCGACTTTTATGTAACGGAAAAGCACAACCGTCAGGGTGTTTATCATATTAAAAAAGGCGACAGAATAGCACAGATAGTGCTGCAACAGGTACCGAAAATAGAGTTTGTTGAAACCGATTGTGTCGCCGATATCGGGAAAGACAGAGGTGGAGGTTTTGGCTCGACAGGGGTCAGATAAAGCGGTCTATACAATAAAGCAGGATGCCGTTTCGGAGATAACGGAAAAGAAATCACGCTTCATTTCCTATGCGATAAAAACAGAGACGGAAAAAGACGCCTTAGCCGAGCTGGAAAAGATAAAGTCAAAATACCCCGATGCCACACATCATGTGTATGCCTATGTTGTAAACGACCAGGGGGTGGTTTATCACAGATATTCCGACGACAGAGAACCTTCCGGTACGGCGGGACTGCCGACATTGGATGTCCTGAAAAAAGGCAACATTGAAAATGTGCTCCTTGTAACCGTAAGATACTTCGGAGGAACACTTCTCGGAACGGGAGGACTGACAAGAACTTACGGTTTAAGTGCCAAAAAGGCCGTAAAACAGGCGGGGCTGGTAAAGAGAGTAGACTGTGCCGTTTTTACATTGACTGCGGACTATTCGTCGTACGAAAAGATCAAGCGCTTGTTGGACGAATGTGTTGTAATGGATACGGAATTCAGAGAGCTTGTTACGGTGCGTTTTGCCGTGGAGGACTTGAAAGCGGAAGAACGCATTGGTAGAATGAACGAGCTGCTTAATAACAGGTGTGTAATTGAACGAAAGAATAATATAGTTTTGGAGATATGATATGGCAGGACATTCAAAATGGGCAAACATAAAGCACAAAAAAGAAAAAAGCGATGCTGCAAGAGGTAAAATATTTACCAAAATAGGCCGTGAGATAATGGTTGCGGTAAAAGCCGGAGGACCGGACCCCGCCAGCAATTCGCGTTTGCGCGATGTTATCGCTAAAGCGAAGGCCAATAATGTGCCTAACGACACTATAAACAAGAGCATAAAGAAAGCGGCGGGAGAGGGAGATTCGGAAAACTACGAGCAGATAACATACGAAGGATACGGACCCAACGGTGTTGCCGTCATAGTAGAGGCAATGACCGATAACCGCAACAGGACCGCTTCCGATGTGCGCCACTATTTCGACAAATTCGGCGGCAACCTCGGTACAACCGGCTGCGTATCCTACCTGTTTGACAGAAAAGGCGTATTGATTATAGAGGAAAAGGAAAGTATTGATACCGAGCAGCTTATGACCGATGCTCTGGAGGGCGGAGCGGAGGATTTCGAGCATGAAGATGAAATGTATGAGATAATATGCGATCCTGCGGAGTTTTCTTCATTGAGAGAAGCATTGGAACAAAAAGGATATGAGTTTCTGGAAGCGGAAGTTCAGATGCTTCCGCAGACATATGTCACGGTAGAAGACGACAAGGTTGAAAGTATGCAAAAGCTTATTGACAATCTGGAAGACCTTGACGATGTGCAGAACATATATCATAACTGGGAACAACCGGAAGAATAAAAACATAGTTGTACAACACCTGTCGGTAAGTGTATAATAGAGAACAGGTGTTTGTTTTTTTATGCAGAAAAGAATTAATGTTTCAGTCAGGGATATTGCGGACTTTTCTCTCGCATCGGGAGATATTGAAACCTATGCCGCATTCGGTTACAGGGAAGCGGCGCTGGACGGAACGCAAAATCATATACGATTTCAGAAGGATATGATAAAACAGTACGGTGAAGATTGCTTTGCAAAGGAAGTATATGTAGAAGACGTATTGGAAAATGATGTAGTGTATATGGTTGTTACCGGTCGAATAGACGGTGTTCTTAAAACCGATGATTCAAATATTTTTGTATATGAAATAAAGACAACTTGCAAAGATATAAACGAGATAAAGCCCGCCGACAGACCGGAGCATCTGGGACAGGCTCACTGTTATGCATATATGTACTGCAAAAAGAAAAATATTGATGCAACGGGTATAAGGCTGGTATATATAAACAGAGAAAATCAGGACAGCATTACTTTCGAGTACCGGCTGACTTTTAATCAATTGGAAAGTATATATTCCGAGCTTACCAACAGATATCTTGACTGGGTAACCGGAATAACCGCATGGAAGACAATAAGAAATCAAAGCATAGAAACACTGGAATTTCCTTTTGCTTCATATAGGAAGGGGCAGAAAAAACTTATGAGCGAGGTATACAACTGCATAGACGATGCCGTAAAACTTTTTGCCACCGCTCCGACCGGTATCGGAAAGACAATGGGAGTACTTTTCCCCGCAATAAAAGCATTAGGAGCGGGCCTTGTGGACAAGCTTATGTATCTGACGGCAAAAACCGTAACGGCAAAGGTGGCGGTGGATGCATATAAAAAACTGGAGAAAAACGGACTTAACTTACGAACGGTCTGCATAACCGCAAAAGATAAAGTGTGTCCCATGGAGAAAAAAGACTGTGATCCGGAGAAATGTTCCAGAGCAAACCACTACTATATAAGAGCAAGGGCATGCTTGAAAGAAATACTTCATGAACAGTTTTTTGACCGCGACATAATTGCCCGGTATGCCGATGAATACAATATCTGTCCGTTTGAGCTGAGTTTAGATGTTTCCGGTTACTGCGACCTCATAATATGCGACTACAACTATCTTTTCGATCCCAGAGTCCGGTTGCAAAGGTATTTCGATTATGAAAATGAGCAGTCTTTCTGTTTTATGGTGGATGAAGCGCATAATCTTGTGGAGCGGGGCAGGGAGATGTTTTCCTGCTCCATAGGTATAAAGCAGCTGGAGGATTTCAAAGACAGCATTAAAAAAGAATGGAAGGCACTGAGAAAAAGCGTAAATGCACTGATTAACGAAATGAAGGAGTTGCAGGCCGAACATTTTTCGACCA
>Ga0116147_1000485_pt1 | contig 47272 bp, 22 predicted proteins | sample AD_JPNHG3_MetaG_FD_89749 | JGI IMG/M metagenome (GOLD analysis project Ga0116147, IMG submission 89749) | Active sludge microbial communities of municipal wastewater-treating anaerobic digesters from Japan - AD_JPNHG3_MetaG | ecosystem: Engineered > Bioreactor > Anaerobic > Digestate | place...
AATGCAGTCAGATTTAGTAATAAATCAGATTGTAACCAGCAAGGTTGAAACAGAAATACAACAGAAATCTTATTTATAGATTTTTATAGCTATTTATAGGATTTTATAGGTTTGTAGGAACGGGAGGGAATTTTAGATTTAATTGCTAAAGCTGTCAATGGAAAATTCGAACGAAAATTTATATTATCAAATGGTGAAAAAATATGATGAACAAAAATAGGAAAACGAAATTTAGGCTAGGAGAGCTTTTTTGCGGACCAGGTGGAATCGCACAAGGAGCTACCAATGCTTTTATTGAAAATGAGAACTATAAAATTGTTCACCAATGGGCCACAGATTATGATAATGACACGTGTCGCACATATAGAAAAAACTTTTGTAATGACAATTCTCAAACAGTTATATGTGAAGATATCAGAAAGCTAGATTATGGACGTTTACAAAAAATCGGAGATATAGATGCATTAGCCTTTGGTTTCCCTTGTAATGACTACAGTGTTGTGGGAAAACAAAAAGGTATAGATGGCGAGTACGGTCCTCTTTATTCTTACGGTGTAAAGGCTCTTAAATTGTTTAAACCAAAGTGGTTTTTAGCTGAAAATGTAAGTGGTTTGAGAAATGCTAACAATGGAAGGGCTTTTGGGAAAATTCTTAGTGAATTGCAAGATGTAGGCTATAAACTATATCCTAATTTATATAAGTTTGAAGAATATGGAGTTCCCCAAGCTAGACATAGAATAATTATTATTGGAATAAGAAACGATATTGATTTTGAATTTAAAATTCCTTCTACTGAACAATATAAAAATATTGATAATACTGCTAAAACTGCTTTAGAAGTGCCACCTATTCCACAATATGCAGCGAATAATGAATTGACAAAGCAATCCAAAATAGTAGTGGAAAGACTTAAATATATCAAGCCTGGTGAAAATGCTTTCACTGCTGATATACCTAAGGAGTTACAACTAAATATTAAAGGAGCAAAGATAAGCCAAATATATAAAAGATTAGACCCTGATAAACCAGCATATACGGTTACAGGTAGTGGAGGTGGTGGCACTCATATTTACCACTGGGAAGAACCAAGAGCTTTGACCAATCGAGAGCGTGCAAGACTACAAACATTTCCAGACGATTTTATATTTATTGGTACAAAGGAGAGCGTACGAAAACAAATCGGCATGGCAGTTCCTGTTAAGGGAGCTCAAATTATTTTCGAAGCAGTTCTCAGAACTTTTGCAGGAATAGAATATCCTTGGCAACCTAGGAATATCAAAGAATAATAGAGAAAATAATTATGATAAATTATTGGTGGGTGACACGTCCAAAAAGGAAATTAAATACAATTCCAGATGTTTTATCAGCATTTTCAGAAATATCATTGAACGAAGAATGGGAAGGGCAACGAGATTCTCATCTAACTTTAGAAGATACTTTAGAAAAATTTGGGCTAAAGCGTGTGGGAGAGAGACGCGATCAAACAGGTGGCGGTGGACGGACATATAAAGCTTGGATTGCGAGTTTGGGACTAATTTTCACACAAGAATCCACTGGTCAAATAAAATTAACTTTAGCAGGAGAAGCCATTATGAATGGTGATTCTCCAGTGAAAGTATTAAAGAATCAAATCATCAAGTACCAATTTCCATCTTCTTATTCACTAGGACGAGGGGTTGAAGTTTCTTCTCGTTTTAAAATAAGACCTTTTCTCTTTCTGTTAAGATTGTTAATGGACGACAGAATAAAATTTTTATCACAAGAAGAAATTGCAAAAATAATCATTACTGAAGCTGAAAATGAATCTAATTCATGTTTTGAATATATAGTAAAGAAAATTTTAGATTATCGTAGCTTTGGTGATAGCGTTTTAGTTTATGATTTTGCTGAGAGATATCAATCTTCAAAAGGAAAAGTTAATTATAACAAGCCATATAGTCATTTAGAAGATATAGCCAATACGATCATTAATTGGTTGGAATATACTCAGCTTGTTAAAAGAGAAGACGGAACAGTAGCAATACTAAAAGATAAAATAGATGAAGTGGAACAAATTTTAAACAATCCCATGCCTTTCATTGATCGACCAGAGGAACAAGAATATTTTCAGCGAAAATATGGGGTAGACCCTAAACACACAAAAGATACGAGAAACCTTACTAAATCTCGTACAATAACAGCGAAAATGATTGCTGAGAATAAAGTGAAACGACTATTTATAGCTGAATCTTTAAAACGTTCTATAGCCAAGATTGATAGCAAACTAATTTCTACTCTTGTTGAAAAATCTGGAATAAATGAAAAGATTGTAGAAGAAATATTACTGAAGTTCTATCCCAGAGGTTCTGTTGGAGCATTTATGACTGAATATTTTGAAATGGCATTTAGAGGTCGGGATAATGCCACTGATTTTGAAAAATCAACTGTACAGATTTTTTCTGATTTATTTAATTATGAAACTATCCATGTTGGATCAATAGGTTTAACCCCAGATATTTTGATATTAAGTGATGAAGATGGTTATCAAGCAATACTAGATAATAAAGCATATCATTCATACTCTATTTCAAATGACCACCATAATCGAATGGTACACAATTATATTGCAGGATTGAATAAGTATTCAAATTCAAGACTTCCATTAGCATTTTTTTCTTATATTTCTGGTGGATTTGGTGCAAATATCAATTCGCAAATTAATAAAATTTATAATGAAACTAATATTAAAGGCAGTGCAATGACGGTGAGTAACATGATATATCTTATTGAGAATTATTCAGAAAAATCTAAGTCTCACAGGTCTTTAAGAAAAATATTTAGTGTTAATAGGCAGATATTAAAATCTGATATTGATATTGGGTTGTAAGCAATATTTCTCCTCAGAGAAAGTTTACATAGTGTTAATAGGCAGATATTAAAATCTGATATTGATATTGGGTTGTAAGCAATATTTCTCCTCAGAGAAAGTTTACACAACGAATTTCTTCCTAGAATAGTTTACTAAAAGTTGCTCTGGGATTTGCTCTGGGGAGGGAATGTTGCTCTGGGGAGGGAATGTTGCTCTGGGGAGGGAATGTTGCTCTGGGGAGGGAATGTTGCTCTGGGGAGGGAATGTTGCTCTGGGGAGGGAAATTGCTCTGGGGAGGGAAATTGCTCTGGGGAGGCAATGTTGCTCTGGGGAGAAGTTACTCTGGGGAGGGAAATTGCTCTGGGGAGGCAATGTTGCTCTGGGGAGAAGTTACTCTGGGGAGGGAAATTGCTCTGGGTAGAAGTTGCTCTGGGGAGGAAAGTTGCTTTGGGGAGGTATTTGCTCTGGGGAGGAAATTTATTAATGCGTCAATGAAAATGAAAACGAGTAGAATTACATAGAATGCATGAATAGAAATGAAAATGCGTAGAATTACGTAGAATTCGTAAATGAAAATGAAAACGAGTAGAATTACATAGAATGCATAAATAGAAATGAAGATAAAAACGCATAAAAATTCGTAAAATACATTAAAACTCGTAAAAAATCGTAAAATGCATAAATAGAAACGAAAAATACATAGAATTACTTCAAAATGCTTGAATACTTGGGCGAAAATTTGCTCTGGGGAGAAGTTGCTCTGGGGAGTGGATTTGCTCTGGGGAGGTAAATTTGATCTAAAATAACTACTAAAAAGATATAATGAATGCGTAGAAAATAAAAAAAATCCTAAAGATATTGTCTTTAGGATAGATATACTTTTCTTCATATAAAGTATAATTGTATGAAAAAAATTGTTATTTTTTTATGTTTTATCTGTTACATTTTTTGTCTAGCAAAAAATATATTTCATTTTATATATTTATATATTTATATGTTTATTATAGTATATTTTATATAAGAAAGTCAATTGTTTTTTTCATATTTTTTTATTTATAGTGAAAAGTAATAGGATAATCTAAGAGGATGTGTTTAATAGAATGCATTTTGATAGTGAAAATGGATATGATAATTTAAGAGGATGTGTTTAATAGAATGCATTTTGATAGTGAAAATGGATATGATAATTTAAGAGGATGTGTTTAATAGAATGCATTTTTACAGTGAAAATGGATATGATAATTTAAGAGGATGTGTTTAATAGAATGCATTTTTACAGTGAAAAGGGATATGATAATTTAAGAGGATTTGTTTAATAGAATGCATTTTTACAGTGAAAAGACGTAGTGGTAATCTAAGAAAATATGGTTTTGATAATGAATGAAAAAAATATGAGAATCTAAGAGAGGTGTTTAAGAGATTGTGTTTGTATATAGAGATAAAAAAATGATGGATTATAATGAATTTATAATCCATCATTTTTTTTTTTTGCTTTCTTAGAAATATTGATTTATAAGAAAGCTGGGTGAAAATGTTTTACCAAGTCATCTCTGCTATTTGTTTGTAGAGATTCCAACGTGATTTTACATTTTCTTTTGCTCTTTCTAGGAGTTCTTTTGCTGCTTCTGGATTAGATTTTTGTAGCATTTTGTAGCGGTTTTCATTATAGATGTAGTCTTCTAGAGGTATGCTGGGTTCTTTGCAATCTAATGTCAGAGGAGGTTCTCCTATTTCAATTTTTTCAGGGTTGAATCGTAGTGTAGGAAAGCATCCGCTAAGAACAGCTTTCTTTTGTTGTTCAAATCCATTTACCATGTTGATTCCATGAGCAATACAGTGAGAATAGGCAATGATGAGGGAAGGACCATTGTAGGCTTCGGCTTCTAAGAATGCTCGTACGCAATGTTGGTCATTGTATCCCATTGCAATTTTTGCGACGTATACAAAACCGTAGCTAAGTGCCATTAGGGCTAAGTCTTTTTTAGGTCTTGGTTTACCGCCCATTGCAAATTTTGCTACTGCACCCATGGGTGTGGATTTAGACATTTGTCCGCCTGTATTGGAGTATACTTCTGTATCTAGTACAAGGACGTTGACGTTGTGTCCAGATGCAAGTACATGGTCTAAACCGCCGTATCCAATGTCGTATGCCCAACCGTCACCGCCTAGGATCCACACGCTCTTTTTAACAAGTACGTCGGCAAGGCTTTGAAGGTGTTTTGCTTCCATAGTTGTCATAGGAGCAAGTTTTTGTTTGAGAGTTTCGACTCGTTCTCTTTGTTCTTGGATGCCTTTTTCTGTAGATTGGTCTGCTGTTAAAATAGCTGTGACTAGGTCTTCTCCGATTTGTGGGGCTAGAAGTTTTAGGAGTTCGCATGCAAATTCATTGTGTTTGTCTAGGGTGAGTCTATATCCTAGACCGAATTCTGCATTGTCTTCAAATAGAGAGTTGGACCAAGCTGGACCGCGACCGTCTGCATTTTTGCAATAGGGTGTGGTAGGTAAGTTTCCGCCATAGATGGAAGAACAACCTGTTGCGTTGGCAATGACTGCTCTATCGCCAAAGAGTTGTGTCATGAGTTTGATGTATGCTGTTTCACCGCAACCTGCACATGCGCCAGAGTATTCAAATAGAGGACGTAGGAGTTGAGAGCCTTTGACTGTGTCTAATCGAACATTGCTTCTGTCTACGTCTTTTTGTGCTAGGAAGTAATCATAGTTGACTTTTTCTGTTTCTCTATGGTCTTGAACAGGTTTCATGTTGATGGCTTTGCGTGTGTTATCTTCTTTGTTTTTAACAGGGCAAAGTGATACACAACAACCACAACCTGTACAATCTTCTGGAGCCACTTGCACTCTGAATTTGCATCCTGGATATTCTTTGCTTTTATAGTCTACTGTTTCAAAAGAAGCTGGTGCGTCTTGTAAGCTGTCAGCTTTAAATATTTTTGTTCGAATGGCAGCATGAGGACATACAAAGGAACATTTTCCACATTGGATGCATGCGTCTTTGTCCCAAATAGGAATTTCTAGAGCAATGTTGCGTTTTTCGTATTGTGTAGTTCCTGTAGGGAATGTACCATCATCTGGGAATGCACTGACAGGTAATTCATCGCCTTCTCTTTGCATAATGCGTCCTAGTACGTTTTGTACGTATTCTGGTGCATTTTCAAAAATAGGAGGACGAGAAAATGTAGCTGTAACTTCTTTAGGATAATCTACTTGGTGTAAGTTTGCAACAGAATTGTCTACTGCAAGGTGGTTCATTTTAACGATTTGTTCACCTTTTTTGCCATAGCTTTTGGTGATGTATTCTTTAATGAGTTCTAGGGCTTTTTCTCTTGGAAGGATGTTGGAAATTGCAAAAAAGCATGTTTGCATGATGGTATTGATGCGAATGCCCATGTTGTTGTCACTGGCTACTTTATATGCATCAATGACATAAAATTTGATTTGTTTTTTTATAATGCTTTTTTGTACTTCTTTTGGTAGGTGATTCCAGACTTCTTCAGGTCCATATTGGCTATTGAGTAAGAATGTTGCACCAGGAATAGCATCTTTGAGCATGTCGTATTTGTTGATAAATTCCCATTGGTGGCATGCTATGAAGTTTGCTTTGTCTACAATGTATGTAGAATGAATCGGGTTTTTACCAAAACGTAAGTGAGAAACTGTCACTGCACCTGCTTTTTTGGAATCATAGACAAAATAGCCTTGTGCATAGTTGTCTGTGTAGTCACCGATGATTTTAATGGAGTTTTTATTGGCACCTACAGTTCCGTCAGATCCTAGACCGTAGAATATACCACGAAATACATCATCGCCTTCTGTGGAGAAGTTTTTATCGTATTCAAGACTTAAATGGGTAACGTCATCATGGATGCCTACTGTAAATTGTCGTTTGGGATTTTCTTTTTTTAGTTCATCAAATACGCCTTTGATCATGGCTGGAGTAAATTCTTTGGAAGATAAACCATAGCGACCACCAATGACAGTTCTCATACAGTGGTTGATTCCTTTTTTCTTGCCTTCGTACATTGCATTGACAACGTCCATATAAAGAGGTTCACCAATGCTACCAGCTTCTTTTGTTCTATCAAGAACTGCGATATATTCTGCTGTTTTTGGTAGAGCCTTAAAGAATGCTTCGACTGAAAAAGGACGATAGAGGTGAACTTTAACAACACCGACTTTTTCGCCTTGTTTTCGTAAGTATTCTACTGTTTCTTGAACAGCTTCTGTTCCACTTGCCATTAAAACAATGACTCTTTCAGCTTCTGGATCGCCAACATAATCAAATAGATTATAGCGTCGTCCTACCACTTTATAGAATCTGTCCATCATTTCTTGAACAATAGCAGGTGTCTTGTCATAGTATGTATTTACTTTTTCACGAGCTTGGAAAAAGTGATCTGGGTTTTGAGCAGTACCACGAATTACAGGACGATCTGGTGTTAAAGCACGTTGTCTATGAGCCATAACATCTTCGTCATCAATCATGGCACGAATTTGTTCTTCTGAAATTTGTTCAATTTTTTGAATTTCGTGAGAACTACGGAAACCATCAAAGAAGTGAATGAAGGGAATTCTTGATTTTAAGGTAGAAGCTTGTGCAATTAAAGCCATATCCATGACTTCTTGAACGCTACCAGCACCGAGCATAGCAAAACCGCTTGTTCGTAAATCCATAATGTCGCTGTGGTCGCCGAAAATAGAAAGAGCATGGGAAGCAAGGCTTCGTGCAGTTACGTGAAATACTGTGGGGTTCAATTCACCAGAGATTTTATGAGCATTGGGCAACATAAGAAGTAGACCTTGGGAGGCTGTGAATGTTGTTGCTAATGCTCCTGTTTGTAATGCACCGTGAACAGCACCTGCTGCACCACCTTCACTTTGCATTTCTTCTACTTTAGGAATTGTGCCCCAAATGTTTTTTCGTCCTTGAACAGACCATTCATCTGCCAATTCTCCCATGGTTGAAGATGGAGTGATAGGATAAATGGCAATGACTTCATTTGTTTTGTGAGCAATATAGGCGGCTGCTTCATTACCGTCTATAGTTACCATTTTTTTCATGAATTAACCTTTCTTTTGACCATGTAATGGATAAAATTCCATGTAATGAATCAAATTGTATATTTCTAAATTGGAAAAGTTTTGAATTTTTTTTAATAAGTCTGAAATAAATTGTATGTTTTAAATTTTTGATCGATTTAATGAATCAAATTGTATGTTTATAAATTTGGAAATTTACAGTAAGTTGAATAAATAGTATGTTGTTAAATTAGGAAATTTTAAAGTAACTTGAATAAGTTGTATATTTTAAAATTTTAATGCATTTGATAGATCAAATGGTATATTTCTAAACTGAAAATTTTTAAATTTTTTTAAAATAAATATAAAATAATATGAATATTTATTTTCTTTTATTGTATGTGTTTTTCTCTTTTATGTCAATAAAAATATTATAACAATAGCATACTATTTTTTTAAAAGCTATTGTCATTATGTTTTGCTTGGATTCTAATAATGTAGTGCGGTTTTTGTTGATAACCTAATTTGATAGAAGAAGATAATCCTTTTGGATATTGTTCTATATTTACTAGAATATCTGAAGGAAATAAAACAGAAATTTCTTGAGGATGGACTAAAATGTAAGATTTATCTTGGCAGCCTCGGACTTTTGTTTTGTTGGGACTTATGTTTTCATATAAAAGATTGTTATCTTCGTCCAAGTATAATTTCCCATGGAGAGAGGAGATGATTCTAGTATTTTGAAATTCTTCTTGTTGTCTTATATCACCAGCACCTCGACCATAGCATATTTCTTTTGATAAATCTAGTTTATTGTCTCGATAAATTTCTTCTTCATATGTTAAGTCGTGTCGTTTAATGAATGTTTCTAGAAAGCAGACTTTTTTTAAGATATTTTTAGAAGCAATGTCATTATCTATAATGACATCATCATAGTCTTGCCCTGTAAATGAATTACCTAAAATACGATTGACATCTACTTTTAAAAAATAAATTTGGTTGCCTTTCATTAATCTTTTTGGTTTGCCTTTAGCAACAAGATCTGCAACTCCGTCTTTTCCAATTTTTTCAATTAATTCTATTAATGAATAATAATCATCTAATTCTTGTTTATTAGCACCCATAATTTTAACCTCTTCAAGAAGTTTTTGGGATGTTGAAATACGTACCAAATATATGTCTATGATTATGCTAGCTTGGGGAGCTAGCATAATATTTTAATATGATTTTGCAAAAATAACTCGGCGGCAACTAGGTTTGCCACAATAAATGCATTTTCCTTGTTCTTCTTTGGAATCAAGAGGGATGCAACGAATGGTTGCTTTTGTTTCTTCTTTTACGTTTGTTTCACATTCTTCTGAACCGCACCAATGTAGATAGAAAAATCCACCTGTTTCTTCTATCTGTTGTTTCATTTCTTGGTAGTCGTCTAAATAAAAACTGTTTTTTGTTCGAAAATCTACGGCTTTTTGGAATAGATCTTTTTGAAATTGCTCGAGTCTTTGTTCTACATTTTGAACAAATTCGTCTTGATCCATGATTTCTTTTTTCCCACTGATTCTGTCAACAAGAACAATTTTATGATTGGCTAAATCTCGAGGACCGATTTCTACTCGTAGAGGTACGCCTTTCTTTTCCCATTCGTAAAATTTGTTGCCAGGTTTAAATTGGTCTCTATCATCTACATGTACAGAGATCCCTTGTTTTTTGATTTGATCTCGTATGGTATAGGCACAATTACAAACAGCTTCTTGTTCTTCTAATGTGCGATAAATAGGAACAATGACAACGCAAATGGGAGCAACTTTAGGAGGTACAATGATGCCTTTGTCGTCACCATGAATCATGATGATGCCACCGATAAGTCGTGTGGAAACTCCCCAGCTTGTTTGCCATACATACGATAGTCCACCGTTTTTATCTTGAAATTGTGTTCCAAATGCTTTTGCAAAGTTTTGTCCTAAGTTGTGGGATGTGCCAGCTTGTAATGCTTTTCCATCACCCATTAATGCTTCTGTGGTATATGTATTATTCGCACCAGCAAATCGTTCTGATGCTGTTTTCACACCAACAATGATGGGCATAGCTAGAACGTCTTGCATAAAATCACGATACACATAGAGCATTTTCAATGTTTCTTCTTCAGCTTCTTCTTCTGTTTCATGAGCTGTATGACCTTCTTGCCATAGGAATTCGGCTGTTCGTAAAAATAAGCGTGTGCGCATTTCCCATCGGACTACATTTGCCCATTGATTGATGAGTAAAGGTAGATCTCGCCAAGAATGAATCCATTTTGCAAACATAGCATTGATGATTGTCTCTGAAGTAGGACGGACAATTAATTCTTCTTCTAGTTTTGAATTTGGATCTACTACAACAGAAGTTTTGTCATCAACAGTTTCTGCTTTTAATCTAGAATGTGTTACAATGGCACATTCTTTTGCAAATCCTTCTATGTGGCTTGCTTCTTTGCTTAAGAATGATTTGGGAATGAATAAGGGAAAGTATGCATTTTGATGACCAGTTTCTTTAATTTTATCATCTAAATATCGTTGTAATTTTTCCCAAATAGCAAAACCATAAGGACGAATTACCATACTGCCTTTTACTGGAGAATAATCAGCCAATTCAGCTTCTGCAATGACGTCTGTATACCATCTTGAATAATCTTTTTTTTGAGATGTAATCTCAGCCATTCTATTTCCTTTTAAAAATCAAAGATGCATTATTTTTTATATTGTATTTTATGCTACAAGGAGTAGCAATTTTCTATGAAAGATGCATTATTTTTATATTGTATTTTATGCTACAAGGAGTAGCAATTTTCTATGAAAGATGCATTATTTTTTGTATTGTATTTTCTATGCTACTTCTTGTAGCAATATATGTTACAAGAAGTAGCAATATAAAAATGTAAAATTTTTTATGAAAAATTAGGAAACAATGTTTTTTCTCAGATGTGATAGGAAACATTGTTTCCTATAGGATCACTTTTTGATGAGTTCGTATAATGTACGATCAATTTCAAATTTATTGAGTTTTGCCATTAAACTGGCAGTTATGTCTGAGATGGAGTGCTGTTCGTATAAAATTTTGTATATACCATCCATAATAGGAGTTTCCAATTTTTTCTTTTGAGAATATCTGTACAATATTTTAGTTGCATTGACTCCTTCTGCAACTGAGCCCATTTCTTGGAGAGCAGTTTTCATAGATTTTCCTTGTGCCATGTAGTAGCCAAGTCGATAATTTCTAGACTGCATGCTGGAACATGTAACTAGTAAGTCTCCTAGGCCTGCTAGACCTGTAAATGTCAGTGGATTTGCTCCAAAAGTGATTCCTACGCGTCCCATTTCATTGATGCCACGAGAAACAAGGAGAGCTTTTGTATTGACACCAAAACCTTTACCATCGCTCATGCCAGCTGCAATGGCAATGATGTTTTTAACAACGCCACCGAGTTCCACTCCATCAATATCTTCGCTACCATAGATTCTGTAGTCAGGAGAACTGATAGTGTCCATGCCTTTATGGATTACTTCGTGGTATTTGCTAGCTAAAACTGCTGCTGCAGGATGTCCTTTGAGAATTTCTTGCGATAAATTGGGACCAGAAAGCACGCCTATTTTTTTTGCACATGTTTCTTCTTTGAGAACTTCGCTCATGGTGCAACATTTTTGTAAGTCAATGCCTTTACAAGCTGAAATTAAGATTTGGTCGCCTTGTACGTAGTTTCCCATTTGATAGGCAACTTCTCGAAAACTTTCCGAGGGAATTGCTACAATGATGATTTCAGATCGTTGTACAACTTCTCTCATATCTAGACTTGGAATAATAGCAGGGTGTAAGTCATGTTCTAATGTGTATTTTTTGTTTCTGTGGCTATTTTTTATTTCTTGGAATATTGTTTTATCTCGTAGCCAAAGATATGTCCGATTCCCTTTTTTTGCGAGCAAGTGTGCAATAGTAGTTCCCCAACTTCCTCCACCGATGACGGCTACTGAATCATATTTTCCCATTACTCTATTTCCTTTTCCAAATCATACCCTAATAAACGATTGTGGTAATAATAAAGCAATTTGGGATCGCTGGGGTAGAGTCGATCACCTCGTCGCATTATAACAACGATTTTATGATAACTTTGAAAATGATTGATAGCATCATCTAAGATACGTTCTACAGGTGCATTTTGTAAATCATGATCCATCGCAAGTTCGCCTTGAGAAACTTTTTCTTTGAGGCGTTCCATTACTGTATGAAGGGCATGGTAGACTTGGTTTAAAGGTAGATTATCTTCACGTCCACCTGTTCGTAAAAGATGGTATAGATCCATGTCTGCATTTTGTTTTTTCAAGATGCAGAATATAGTGAAAGAAACAATGTGCGTACTCATGATAACATTGTTTTTTTTGTAGCTTTTTACAATTTCTTCGCCTAAGTCTTTTGTGTATTGTCTGTCTCTTTGTTCATCACGTACAATTTCGTTGTTTTGCATGACGTATTGTCTGATGTCTACTTGGCGTCCTCGTTTGTCGTACGATTTTCCTTCTTTATCTACTCGATTTCCAAATAAGTCCATGGCAGGACAAATTCGAACATAAATTTTGGAGTCTAGTTTTAGTAAATTTTGTAGAAAATTGTAAATGCGACCAAATTGGGAAAATTCATCATCTTCCATGATGTATTGTGATTTGCCAGAAACTTTTAATTCATCTTCAATGAGTCGTTCTGCTTCGAGTACCACTTGATAGGAAAGGGTGCAAGGAACTACAAAGAAGTTTGGTTTTTCTTTTTGGTGTATTAGGTTGTTGATGTATGCTGGCATGCTAGAGCCGAGAAGACCTAGTTTGAGGTTTTGTTCTAAAGCACCAGAACGACTTCTTGTTCCTCCTGGGAAAAATAAATTGTGGTATCCAAATTCTAATGTACAAGTGGCGTATTCTTTTAATGTTTCTTTGTAAAGTCCTGCTGTTTTTGTTCTGTCTACTTTATATGCACCGAGGTTGTTCATATAGTAGCTTAGTAGAAAATTAGTAAATAAGTTGATTCCAGCACCATAAATAAAAGGTGGCAAGTTAATTTTATATAAAGACCAACCAATGACAATGGAATCCATATTGCTTAAATGTGTGGGAACTAAAATGAGTGTGCCTACTTTTTGTAAAGATTGGATTAATTCTATTTCGCCTTCAATGATGATTCGTTCTGATAGATCGGGGAATTTGGGTAGATGTTTGATTAAATTACAAGGTGACAAGGCGTTCAACATAAGGCTCAGAGCAACAGGCAAAACATTGGATGCAAATTTATAAACTTTTGGATTAAAATTTCCTACGATTTCTGAGGTAAAATGAGTAATGAGTTCACGCAAAATTTTTTTTTGCTCTTCTTCAGAGCTGTGTATTAAGCGTTTTTTGAGTTTTTTCCAATATAGGATAGACTTTTTTGTTTTTCGGGTTGTTTTTTTTGCCTCTAATCGTTTTCGAGCATGATAGATGGTATCATTGATGACTGTTTCTAAAGACACTTTGTCAGCATTGGCAATTTGATTGCTCAACACTCGACTGATGACTTCTTCCACAACTCGTTCTTTATGTTCTTGTTTCAAAATATGTCCCTTATATGTAATGTGGTTATTTTTGAGTGAATCTTTGTTTAGATGTCTAAACAAAACTTTTCAAATTTTATTGGTTTGCTAAATATGCAATTCCACGAGGAGTTATTTTCAAACGAGTTCCATCATAGAACGCTAGATTTTGGGCTTTTTCGGAAATAGCTTCTATAATACTCATAAAAGAAGCATTTTGAGCGGAGGATAAAACTATATTAGGAAACATTTTTTGTTTTAAATCTTCTAAAGATATAAAATTTTCTTGTTGTTGTAAAATTTCCAATATCTTATATTCCTCTTGACAAAGTTGTAGTGTAGCATCTTTTAATTTCGGAGCGATTTCTATAAAAAGCATTTCTGAAACTCGTTGAAAAAACGATCTAGTTTTTTCGCTTCCATAAAATTTAATTCCAAATTTATTTTCAGTTCCTGAAGGTCGTGCAAGAATGGCAAATTCTATATGTTGCGATTGTGTTTCTTGCTTTTTTTTCGCAATATAATATAGAGTATTTTGTTCTTGATGAAAATCAATTTTTGTTAATAAATAATCATTGCACGCCTTATTTAATATTTGTACCACGTGTTTCCATAGTGGACTTTCTTTGTACCAGAGGGATTTTTGTACAAAATAAATATATAAAATTGTATTCCAAGGCTTTTCATAAGGATGTAAAATCAAATCCCATGCGTTTTGCTCTGTTTGCAATATACGTGTGATGGCTGCCACTGTATGTAGCCCTGCAAGCGGACCGTTTCCTGTATATACAGTATTTTCTGTTGTGTTATTTTTGCTTACAACTATGTATTTTCTTAAAATATGTCCTGAAGATTCAGCACCAGGACATTGCCATTGCAATAAATGTTTATCACCTACAGGACAAAGTTTTAGATTTACATGTTGATCAGAAATTTTTTCTTTATCTGATAAAATAAGACGAGTGGGATAATGTTGTTGTAGAAAGTCGTACAATGCTTGGATAAATGGAATGCTGGATTCTACTGTAAAGCTGAAAGTATCGCCTACTTTGATTTGCTTTTCATAGTGCATTTGATGAATTTGTTGAAAGAGTGCTTCATCGCCATCGATAATATGAAGGGAATCAGATTTTGGTTCGTATAAAGCAACGTAACTTCTATCACCATCACCGTCTGTAAATAATGCCCAAGCACTTCCTGTTGTTTGTAATTCCTGATTATGTTGTTTCCCATATTGAAAAAGAGCGTCTAAAGCTGGGAATCCATAAAATTTATTGCCAAATTCTATGTCTTGGCGAGAGATGCTGACTATATTTTCTAAATGAGCTGCTCCAACTCGGTCTGTACCTTGATTGCTGTTGATGTTTTTTCCATTAGGTTGGTTGCCTACGATTTGCATGGTTTCAACTAATTTTTTTACGCTACTTTGATTGTATTCTCCTGAACCAAAGGAACCATGCGCAAAATCCATGACAAGAAAGGATATATTGTTTACAACAGGTTTGTTTTTTTCATTCCACATAGTATGTCGTAAAATTTCTCGTGCTTGTCTATGAAAAGGGTAGTGTATTCCTTGTTTTGTACTTGTAAAGCCATTTTGGGCTTCTTTGTACAATAAGGCAGCAATAATGCATTCTACTCGAACAGGTAATTTTGAATAGTACGTTGTGCCTGTTTCTTCATTTGTTTGGCAAATAAAAACTTTAAGTCCGTCTTGCGATGCAGGATTGTGCGAAGCACTTTTATATAATGCAATGGAAATTTCATGATCTGTATACGGATAGTTATAATAGGCTAAAGTATAGGGCATACAGGGAATAGGAATGATGCCAGCATCATAGACTGTTTTTCCTAAAGAAAGGACGCCTTTTAGTATAGCTTGATAAAAACATTCTTTTGTTTGTGGATTGTCCGAATATATGTCTCGCGGGTCGCAACCAATGAGAACGTTGGAAATTTTTGTGTTTGTGAATGTTTCCCAAGCAAGCACTGTGTTTCGTGCTAAGGATTCAAAAAATTCAGGCGTGATTTCATGCGTTTGTATCCAATGTAAAATGGCATCTTTTAAGGTAGGTTGTAAAGATATACTTGTTGGCCCTCGCAATCCATCTGTTCCATGAAAACAAAACATGGTGCTTTGTAGAAGTGGTGCAATAGAATCTTCTAGACTAGCATTTTGCATCATGGTTAGTAAAGAGTTCCATTGAATTAAAGCTGGGAGCGTCCAGTCTTTTAATATGTTAAGGAGTCGTTCCCATTTTTCTATGCCTAAAGTTTCAATGGGATTTGTTTTAAAAAGATTCCAAGCAATGGGGCGTATATCTATAGTTCTTTCTAGATGAGAATACAATTGGCCTAAATTTTCTTTATCCCAAGTGCCGTCAAATAATAAAATTTTATTTTGTAGCATCCATTGAAAAGTAGAATAATATTTTTGTAAATTTTGAATTGTTTTTTCCCATTGTTTCATACATTCAGAATGTTGTACAGCAATTTCGATTGTATTTTGTATTTTCTTGTATTGTGTTTGGATAAGAGATTGGAGCCAAGTACTTCCTAGTTTTTTGTTTTCTTTAGATAAAGCGACCATGCAAGAAAAGTAATCTTGCCATGTTTGGCTTTGTACATGTTGTTTCCAAATTTCTATGAATTCGTTTTCTAAGGGAATGGTAGGAAATTTTTCAATTAAAATTTGTTGTAATTCTTGTTGAATATTTTGTAGAGCTTGGTGTTCTGCGATTTCTTGTAAATGAAAAGTGACTTTTTTTTCTACTGTAGTTTGTTCTAATTGTTAGACATGAATTTTTTCAGAATTTGCTAATTTAGAAAATAAACCAATGTCGCTAAATAGCCAGTACATCCGTTCGTTGATATTTGCTTGTACTGTTTCTATGGCTTGTTGTAAGAGAGATTCTAAAAAAGCATCCTTTTGTATTTGTGCAAATAGTAAACGGACTTTTTGGAAAAATAGAGATAAGGCTTTGTAGTGCAAAATACATTGTGCAGTAGTTTGAACTTTTTCAATGGTGGAAGTGAGCATGTGTAAGGAAAAGTTTTTTTGCACGCTATGTAAAGGAGATTCTACATAAAGTTTACCAGAAGGTACAGACTGCCGAACAGAAAGACCTGCAGGAATTAAAACTTGCGAACCAATACTCACAGGTGCTATGATTTTTGTTTGGCCACCAATAAATGTTTGAGGAAATAATCCAAAAAATTCTCCCATTGCACCAGGACCAATGAGCGAGCTAAATTTTAATCCACTAGGTGTAAAATTGTAGTGAATGGCACCAGAACCTATTTCTGTAAAGGAAAATGCGTTTTCTGTTCCACCAGAAACAAAAACATCACAATAATTGACAACACTTCCTACAACGACTTTCATTCCTAAAATCGTCATTTTACAGCCCACAGTATGGGATGTTTCAGATTGATCCATTAATAAAGAACCGCCTCGAATTTCAGCATTGGAGCGAGTTTTGGCATTGTCTAAAAATACGCAATTTTCATAGCAACCGCTTTGCAGTTGTACATTTCTTCCACAATATACATTTTTTAATTTTGCATTGGGTCCAATGACTGTTCCACTACCTAATTGTATGTGGCCTTCTAGAAAAGTACCTGGCAAAAGTACAACACCGTTTTCTATTTGATCTACCGACACATCAGAAGAAATAAAAATTTGATAGGGTTGTGGTATGACAACTCCTTTTTCAATGAACTTTTGTATGATACTTTCCATAGGGATTCTTTCTTTTATTTCAATATAGATAATATAATCTTTACAAGACAAAATAATATAGGCAATACAACTGATTAAGAATAATGATACATTGTTTATGTAAGTTTTACTTACATACTACTATGATTTTTACAAGTATAAGACAAAATAATATAAGCGAATACAACTGACTACAACATCAGTATATATATTGTATCTAAGTTTTTATGTAAACAATATAATTTTTACAAGTGCAAGGCAAAATAACATAGAACTCATAAAACCAACTAAACCCATCATGGTACAAGCATGGGTGTAAGTTTTTTCAAACGCATTTTTAGGATGCAATTTTAAACTATGGAAGATAGTAAAAGGACCAAAAATAATGCCTAAAGCAGGAATGAGAGCAAGAAAACCTAATATGTGAGTTTTATATGTTCTCTTTTTTTTCACATCGCTGTCTGGGATTTCATCTTGTCGAATAGTTTGGTTGCAATTGGGACAATATTGTTCTTCTGTATTGATACATTCTCCACAATAGGGACATTCCATCATAATCGAACTTTGTTCTACTTCAATGGCAGTTTGGTCAATTGCTGGAATATCTTCTTCTGGTAAAGCTAATGCTGTCAATGCTGTTGGTTGAGGCAATCCTAAAGTAATTGTAGCTAAACAACGTGGACATTTAATTTTTTTATTATAATAGCTATCAGGAACTTTTTTACTATAACTACAAAACGGACAATCAAATAGCAAGGCCATATTGAATTTTTTGCAATATAATTGCTGGACGCCTTTCTCGCCTCTATTCGTTAATTTTTTTTGATTTTTTATATTCGTATTTACCTTTTTTTATAAAAGATTATATACAATTTCTTTGTAAAAATCAACTTTAAATGTTAAGTAAAAACATCTTGTATTAGCTACGTCCAAATTTTTGTTTAAATTTTTCCAATAATGTTGCTTTTCCATATTTTTTTTCTAGTTTCATGATTTTATGAAACCCTTTGCCATATATACCTGTCATTTTTGGAATGCGATCTGCTTCTGTAGTATAGCCCATATCTAACAGGACATAATATGCAACCCATTGTGCAAGTCCTTCAATGTACAATATATCTGTGTCAGATCGTAAATTTTCTGACTGCCAAGCATGCGTATATTCATGTGCCAATGTTCCCACACACATAGAATATGGTAAATATTCTAAGATATATATGTCTAAAGCACCGTCTTTACCTATAAAAATACCCAATGATTTTTTATCAATTCGCCCTGCAGTATCGTATTTTTCACGCAATTTTTGCAATGTATGGTAGTCGATTAAATGAAACGAAGTAAAGGGAGAAATGCTGATGCGAAAGAGTCTTTGCATAATGGGTAAGATTTTTTTCAAGATTGCTTTGACTTGGTTTGAGGATTTAATTGCTGTTTTTAAACAACGGCTACAAATGCGACGTTGGTCAGACATGGTACGAAACATATTGCCTAAGGGCATAAAGCATACACTGCAAAGATTTTTCTTTTGACTGCATTGTTTGCAAAATTTACGAGAATCTCCATCATACTGCACATATTGCTTCCATAAAGGAGTTTGACAACCATGGCAATATTCTAATTTTTGTGCACAAGCAAGACAAACTTTTTTTCCTTGCACTTCCATGTATTCTGATAAAGGACGCTTACATTGGTAACATGTAGGTGCTTTTTTTTGGCAAGATAAACAAATCTTTTCAGATTGAATTTGCATATATTGACCAAAAATCGGCTTTTTACAAATAGAACATTGTGGTGCTTTTTTTTTACAATGAGAACACAAGCCGTCCCATTGTTCTATATCTTTTTTTAAAGGGAAATTACAAACTTTGCAACGTGGTAATGTTTGAAAACATTTTAAACAAACCTTAGCTTGTATATGAGGTAGCTCAAATGTATAATACTTCCCAGAAATAATTCTATGACAAAAATGACAAAGATACGATGGCATTTAAAATACCTTTATAATACAAAATTTTATAAATAATCGATGATTCTAGAAAATAATTCTATAATAAAAATAACAAAGATGCAATGGCATTTACAATACCTTTATAATACAAAATTTTATAAACAATGAATGATTTATTAATTTTTGATAGTTTTAAATTTTTCTTGATGATTTTGTGTTGTCTGATTTTATGGAATCCGTGGTTTTTTCTGTTTTAGTAGAAAATTTATTTTTTTGTTGCTCTCTTCGTTTTTTCGCTTCTCCTAGTAAAATACAGAAACGAACACCTTGCGTTATATCTGTTTTTTCATATTTTTCTAAAAAACGATGGGCTGAGGAACAGTATTCTAAAGCATCAAACTTACTGCCACTACGAATAATTTTAAAACCTGTATTTTCTGGAGTAATAAAAGCATCTCCATTGGAAGAGATCCTAGAATAATCAAGATAGTAGTCGTCTTCACACCATTCCCAAATACCACCGTGCATGTCATATAATCCAAAAGCATTGGGTAGTTTCTGACCAATTTTAGGCATAGTATTACTATTTGTTAATCTTTTTTCTACTGTTGCATCTTCTTTACATATTGCATATTTACTCAAGTGTTCTATAGAGTTGCCAAAACAATAGTTCATAGTACTACCAGCACGACAAGCATATTCCCATAGTGCCTCAGAAGGCAAAGAAAATCCTGTTTTTTTACAAAAAGTTTGACAATCTTCCCACCTTAAGCACGTGGCTGGTATAGTACTATGTAGTCTTTCTATTTGTTGAGCAGTGAACTTTCGATTACCATATAATGCAGCCCAAGGTACTGTTTTCATAATTCTAACCCAATTTTCTTGAGAACATTCATATTTAGCCATTAAAAATGATTCAATGTTCAATAGACGAATGGGAGTAGCAGATAAGTATCTTTCATGGACTTTCGTTCTAGTATCATGATTCCCTATATGAAATTTTCCATCTGGGATTAATACAAAAATCATATTGGATTCATTATGACAATATTCTTCTACTGTATTTTGTAGATCTCCACAAGTATATGTTTTTTGGCCTAAGTATGTTAAACCAGGCAAATACACAGAGGCATAATGAGGGTCTCTTTTTTCATACACAGTTTCAGCTGTTTGATTCTCTGTATTTGTTTTTTGTGTGGAAGATAATGTTTGCGGAGATGCAGGATATTGCTTTCGTTTATTTTGAAGATATTTCCAATTGTCTTGATTTTTTTTAGGTAAATAAACAAAGCGAACGCCTATATTGAAATTTGAATAATTCTCTTCCCCACTTTCTCGTATTTCTATTCTAGATAATTGATATGAAGACTTATAATGACTGCCACGAATGCTTTTTGGAGCATTGTTATAGGTGGTAATTCTTGGGAGTTCTGTTTTTGGATGTTGTTGATGATTTTCAAAATAATCATCTTCACACCATTCCATTACATTTCCTATCATATCATATAATCCGAAAGCATTGGGCTTTTTTTTCCCTATGATATTGAGAGTTTGCGAATTTTGATTATACCAAGCATAATCTTTTAATAAATAATCGTCGTTGCCAAAATAATATTGTGTACTGCTTTTAGATCTACAAGCATATTCCCATTGGGCTTCTGAAGGAAGACAAAAATTTGTTTTTTTACAAAAATCTTGGCATTCTTTCCAAGTTATATTCACTATAGGATGATCTGGGTAACTCTCTTGATGTTGTCTCCCCATAACTTTTTGCCAAATTTTTTGAGAACATTCATATTTTCCCATTAAAAAAGGTGAAATATGGATTTTTACAGGAGGTGAGGATTTTTCATATTTATTGCCATCCTGCCAAAATGGTTCTCCACCCATTACATATTCACCACCAGGAAGAAGAATAAACTCCATACCAGTGGCATTATGTATATATTCTTCCATTTCATTTTGTATTCCATTGCAATAATATATGTATTTGCTTTTCAAAACAAAGCCAGCTTGGTAGATTTCAGAACGAAAAAATGCCATTTCTTTTTCATTGTCATATACTGTTTCTAAAATATTTTCTGGAATTTTTTCTTGTATAGGGTCGACTTTGCTTTCGTGGATAGTATTATCATAACTTGTGGGTCTTGAAAATAAAAATAAAATACTCAATGTAAGTATAAAAATAATACTAATTATAATGCCATGTTGTACTATTTTTTCGTTCTTTTTATACCAAATCATTTGTTTATATTTTTTTGAAACTTTGCCTGTCCCATCTAAGAATTGTTTTAATTTCGAACATAATACTTTTGCATTTTTATATCGCTTTTGCTGTTTTTTTTGTAAACATTTGACAACAATTTCTTCTAACATTTCTGGAATTCTAGGATTGATGTCTCTTGGTAAAATAGGTTCTGTTTTGATGATATGTCGTAAAACATCGAGTGTTGTGTTGGCAGATGGGAAAACAAACTGTTTTGTCAACATTTCATAAAATATTGTTCCTAAACTATAAATGTCGGAACGTTCATCCACTAGGTCATTTTTCCCTTCTGCTTGTTCTGGTGACATGTTCACAGATCCTAAAATTTCATTGACCATAGTCAAGTTACGTGTAGGATCGTTTTTCACCTTAGCAAGACCAAAATCAAGCAGTATAGGTTCCCCATTGGGACGAACTAGAATATTAGATGATTTTATATCACGATGTAAATAACCACAACTATGAATATATGCTAAAGCATCTGCCAATTGATATACTAACGTTGCAATGATTTTCCAAGGTTTTCCCGTGATTTGATTCGTATATTTTATAATAGGAATTCCTTCGATATATTCCATAATCATATATGGTATGTTATTATGTACTCCTGCCTCATATATTTTTATGATATTGGGGTGTTTTAATTTACTACATATTTCAGATTCTTGTAAAAAACGTTTTAATAATCGTTCATTATTATCTGTCCCTAGCTTTAAAACAATTTTTATAGCAACGTACTCTCGGGACTCCATATGTTGAGCTAAATAGATAATCCCCATACCACCACGGTTGATTTCTTTTATAATCACATAATTTTTGATTCTCATTCCTGGCTCAAAACCAATTTTATCTAAAGGAGTCTCTTGAAATTCCATTGTTATGTCCTTTACATTAAACAATATATTGACGCACAAAAGTGCCTATATTTTCAATAGATTTTTCTGCTTCAGGAAGTACTGCAGCCATATAAGGGAAAACATGAGGCATACCTTCCCAAATTTCCAATTCTGTAGCTACTCCATCTCGTTCTGCATTTTTTGCTAAAAGGCGAGCATCATCTAATAATACTTCTAATGTACCTACTAAAATGAGCATGGGCGGAAGACCTGTTAAGTCAGCGAATACAGGAGAAATCAAAGGATTTGTAAAATCTTCAGTAGGTGAATAAAATTTGGCAATTTTTTTTAATACATTGGGTCGTAACATAGGGTCTATTTTAACATTTAAACGATTACTTTCACTTGTATGTGTTAAATCTACCCAAGGGGAAATGCATACGGTACATTTTGGTAAAGGAAGTTGTAATTCACGAAGCTTTAATAAGGTAGACATTGTTAATCCACCGCCTGCAGAATCTCCTGCTATGACGATTGTATCAGGATCTTTTCCTTGATCTAAAATATATGTATATGCTTTGAGAGAATCTTCTAAACCAGCAGGGAAAGGATGCTCTGGAGTTAAGCGATAATTAAAGATAAAGCCTTCCATATTACAGGTACGTGCTAAACGGGATACGAATTCTTTATGCATTTCAATAGAACCAAATGCATATCCACCACCATGGCAATAAAAAATAGTGCCACGAGGTTCTATGCCTTGGATGCGAACCCATGCTGCCTCTAAGCCATCGATATCTATAGATTTTATTTGAACATCTTTATCTAAAGGGAATATTTCTTTTGCTTGTTTCCACTCTTCGACACATTCTTCTATTTCTTTGAAAGGTAAATTGCCAACAAATCGACGAACTTGCAAAATAGGTACCATTAAAGAAATAGGTATTTTAGGTATTAATTGCGGATCTTTTATCATAATAATTCCTTTTCATATAAAATTTTTATAACTCAATTACTTAGATTCCTCATTTGTTTCAATGCCAATTTCACCTACACGTAATTTTGAAACAATAAAATTTATCAATACATGAGATTCTTCTATATTAGAGCCTACAGAATACCAACTTGCTTGGGAAACTACACTTGGGTTATCGATATTTCTATTTTGTTCCTGTAGAACACAAATTTTAAGAATATACCTAGATTGTTCAGAAATGCCTTTTTGAAGTTCAGCTGGTTTTGGCAGATTTTTTGAATCTTCCTCTTCTTGATAATCTTCGATTTTTAAATATACTTTATTTTGAAAACTGTCCATATAATGTAAGGACATTTTTTGTTTCCATTCTGTTTCTAAAGTACGCTTTTCTTTAGAAGCTGATATGATATCGTAATGTTTAGAAATAATTTGATAAGAAGTGTTCCAAATATCATCATACTTATATGGTAAAGGACTTGAACTGATCCATTCTTTTTGAGAACAACTAGTACAACATAGTAATATTATACAAATGATCCATTTATTCATACAATATCCTTTATATATATATTTTTTTTGACTGATTATAGAAATATTTTATTCAAATAGTTTATAATAATTATGAGTGAAAGTCAATATATTTGAGGGATTTTGAAAGACGAATATTATCTTCATGATAAGCGTAAATATATTCTAAAATTATAGATATACTATTGAATGAATAGTAAAAGCAATTTTTGGAAATCTATATCACAGATAATATGTATCCAAGATGTTTTTTTGGGTCTTTGTTTTAAATTATATCAAATTTCATGCAAAAAAACATTTCTATTTCATGGTCAAGAAATATTTGAAAAAATATAATAAAACGCTACAATGAGAAAAAATTTATTTTCTAATAATAGAAGAAATATACCTCACAAATATTATGCTTTTAATTGATTGCTTCTCCGAGCAAACTAACGGACATGTTCGCCAGAGTAAGACGGATATATTTCCCAGAGTAAATTAAAGAATTAAAGAATTTGTTCCTCAGAGTAAATTACATTACGAAGTATTTTTGATGGCATGGAAAGTTGCCATGGAGAGTTATACTGTATGATACTAGATACAACTTGTAGTCGCATCCTACTTTTATTGGGTGAAGAAAAAACAAAAAGATTGCAACAACTTCACGTTTTAATTGTGGGTTTGGGTGCTGTTGGTTCTTTTGCTATTGAAGCATTGGCACGAACTGGCATAGGTCATCTTCATTTAGTTGATTTTGATCATATTAAATCAAGCAATATCAACCGACAATTATATGCATTGCAAACAACGATAGGGCTACAAAAAATTGATGTTGCCAAAGAACGCATTGCACAGATCAATCCATGTATACAAGTGTATACACAATCTTTATTCTGTGATAAAGAAACTGCAGATCCCTTATTTGAAACACATTATGATTATGTGATTGATGCCATTGATAGTGTGAATCCTAAAGTGGCACTCATTGCTGCTGCTATGAAACATAATGTACCCTTGATTTCTTCTATGGGAACAGCTGGAAGAATGGATCCTACACAATTACAATGCACAGATATTACAGAAGTGCGAGGTTGTACACTTTCACGCCATGTTCGAAAAAAACTTCATAAACAAGGGATTCGTACAGGGTTTCAAGCAGTGTGGTCCACAGAACCTTTTCAACAAACATTACAAAATAGTGATCCAGAAATGAAGGATTTTCAAGAACAAGAATTTTTTCAAAAAGGTCGTCCTCGTGCTCCCTTGCCTACTTTAATATTTGTTCCTGCGTCTGCTGGTTTGCTGTTAGCATCAAGAGTAGTGCAACATTTTTTAGAAGAATAAAAAAATTCGTGAGAACAAAGAGAGTATGCATTAACAGTTGTCCATGTTGTATGCATATAGAACGGATCATTGTAATGGTATAGATGGATAATTGTATTATATTATGATGGAATGATAAAAAGATATACAAGGACAAAGAGAGTGTACACTAAGGGTTGTTTATGTTGTATAAAATAGGACGGATCATTTTAGTATTATTATGGTTAGGTTATATATGTCATATATTTTTCATGAACAATCAAAACATTGTCATTTTATTAGATACGTCTTCTAGCATTGGCTATGCTTATGAAGGCAATTATGACAGAATGTATCAACAATATACAAAAAGTGTGGAAAAAATTTTACAAGAACATTCTTCCGCAGATATTTTTCTCTATACATTTTCAGATGATGTACAGACATATTTTGAACATATTACAGAAAATTTCCTACATTCTTGGCAATTTCATATTCAACCTTGTCAAGAAACATGTCCCGATAAAGCATTGTATAAAATTTTACAACAACATCAAAAACTTGATCTAGTATATCTTATTTCTGATGGACAATATTCTGATGTGCGTCATGAAAATCTTGTACAAATGAGTCAAAAATATAAAGTTTCTATACAATTTGTATCTAGTTTTAGTCATAGTCATTTTCAAGACATTGTTTTGCAATCTATTCACCTTGCTTCGCAATTTTTACAAGATCAAACAATACAAGGATATGCAGTTGTTTCTTCTTTAGAAGATGAAATTGTACAACTTTCTATAAAGATTCATGAAAAAACATACACGAGTTTACCTACGCATATATTAGCAAATCAGAAAAGTAGAATCTATTTTCATTTGCCAAGCCAAAATACAGGCAATTATTGGATACATTTTTCTGTACAAGGAACACGGGAAGAAATTTATCTAGGAAATAATACATTTTGTCATCATATTCAAGTTTGTGGATCACCCAATATTCAAATCATTGATTATAATGCTATTTCTCCTATGGACTGTGCAAAACAATATGACAAGTGGAAACATGCGAGTACAGTGATTCTTAAAAATGGAACTGCAGAACAACTGGGAAATGGTATGCAACTTCTTCATGATTATGTAGCACAAGGTGGAAGTTTATTTGTGATGGCTTCGCCTACAACTCTTGGCCCTGGAAATTATGCACAAACTATTTTAGAAAAAGCACTTCCTAGTTATTGCAATGCAGAACAAAACGAACCAATCCTTTTGCTCTTGGCATTAGATACATCAGGAAGTATGCAAGAAACTACTGATTATTTACAACAAGCAAAAACAGCTATTTTACAAGTAGAAGCAAATTTAAAACAGAATCCACAAATACAGAATATAGTTCTGAGTTTTCTTATTTTTTCTCAAATAGCACAACAAAAAACAAAGTTTCAATCTATCCAGAATATAGATTTTGCACCGATTTTAAAAAATATCGTAGCACATGGTTCTACGTCTTTTTTAAATTGTTTGCAGCAAATCCAAGAAATATTTACAAATATTGACATACAGACTACACAAAAACATGTGATTATTTTATCTGATGGAATGGATCCAGTAGCAAGTCGCTCGCAAGAACTTTTTCAATATATACAATTTTTTCAAGAAAATCATATTTCTATTTCTGTTTTTCTCACAGGTACAGATTCATGGGATCTTTTAAAAACAATTGCAAAAGAAACAAATGGAAAAATATTTGAAAATACAGATTTTTCTGAACTGACACAACAAGTCTACCATATTTTTCAAGGCAAAATTAAAAAATCTACGGAACAAATTGTAGCTCCAGAGTTTCCTTATTTACAAAATAAAAGTATTTTTCAATATACACAGATTACACCTAAGTATAGGAGCAAAATACCTATACAGACTACATACCAAACACCTATTTTGCTTTTAGGACAATATATTTTAGGAAAAACAGCTGTTCTTACAGTGCATCCTACTTGGACAGATTTGCCTTTTGAACGATTGCAAGATGAAATTGTATCTTGGCTACAACCACAATTGAAAACAACCCAGATTCATTGTATACCACAAAACCAACAACTCCTTTGCATAAGTACTACACCTATGAAAACAATGAAAACAACTTGGACAAATTCCATGCATTCTTTTTTGAATCATCAAGTATTGATTCCTTTTCCACCTGTAGGGGAACACACTATCACAACGACTGATTTTAAAAATAAACAAGAAACACATCCATATACTACTACGTACACAGCAGAAGAATCGCAACTTTATTTACAACAACGAACATATCCTATGTTTCCACCAAAAGCAAATCAGCCACACAATCCTATATTTTTTGTTCTTTGGTTTTTATTTTTTCTTGTATTAGCAATCTATGAAAGTCAATTCAAAGGACGATCATTTAGTAAAAAATAACAATGATCGTCAAATGAAAGGACAATCATTGTATAATTATATAATTAGATAAAAAAAAATTGTTATGAATGTATCATTCATAACAATTTTAAAATTTCTAGATTAAAAACAATCAATTGTTTTTAATGCAGACAAAATCTATTATAACTTTACTTATTGGGTAATAAAGAAAGAACCGCCGCAATATTTTCCGAATTGTACGCAGTTATTCATTTGATCATAACCAATCCAGAAATATCCTCTTTCGCCCCAACCTGTACCCCAGCTATTTTTTACTTTAAAAGCTTGTTTGGCATCATCATAACCAACGATAGCTACTGCGTGTCCACCAGCTTGAGAACCAGATGTATATCTGTATACACCACCTGTGTAATTCATGAAGTCTCTATATACGACGAATGCACAATAGACTAAGCCATATTTGGAGAGATAAGATTTGATATCATCTACGCTAGGAGTACGTTTGTAACTCCAACTTGTGATTTTGTAATCAGAGCCAGAAGAGGAGCAAGCAGCTTCGTAGCCTTTATATGCACATTTAGATTCGCTAGTAACGCCTTTATTTTTGAGAAGATTTAAAGATGTATCTAGGTACCAACCATCGCAACCACCATAAGGACCAATTGCTTTGGCTTTCATCATGAAATCTTGTTCAGATAAATCATATGTTGCACCAGTTTTGATGAGTTTGAAGCTTTCATATGTGGCACATGCTGCAAAAGCATAGCAACTTCCACAACTGCCTTGATTTTTGATAGATGTATGTTTGGCTGTGAAGCTTCCTCTAAGTGGAAGTGCTTCTTCCATATTTTCTTCTGGAAGTGCAGATATGTCAAATATTCCAGGAAGTACGCCGAAATATTTTTCACATTCAATAGGATCCATGTTGGTGAACATGGTTTCGCCTGCTGTCCAAGTTGCATTTGTTTCTTCTAGAAGTGTTTGCAGACTTCGAAGATCTTGTGCGCATACTGCTACACATAGAACTAAGCTTAATAGAAATAATTTTTTCATAGGTAACTCTCCTAATATAATTAAAAAACTTCATAGTTTTTGTAGTTTTTGCCTATAAAATAAAGCAAATTTTATGCCAATACATATATTATAAATTAGTACATGTATTTAAAAGGGTTATGAAAATCTAATGAATTATTTGTAGTCTTATATTTGTTACATTTAGTAACATCTTTGTATTTATATTACAATGTATATTTTCATGGATGAACAACATTATATTTATTACATGTTTCAATGAATGAAAAATATTGTATTTATATTACAATGTATATTTCCATGTTTTGAATGAATAATAGGAAACAATATAGACACTTTATGAGCAGAAATAAAAATTTTGTTTTCTTTTGTATAGAACTATATCGACGTGTTGCATCCAATGATTGATATCATATTTAATCCATGATTTGTTTGATTTTTGGTCGTTTGAGAAAAAATAAAACAATGCCTATGAGAAAAAATACAATGCCTATGTACAATCCTAGGGGAACGATTCCGCCAGTAAATTCTAATATATTGTCTACCATAGAAAAAAGAGGTGCAAGGATGTTTTCTCTTTCTTCTGGAGTTTTTGAATAAAGATGATAGAGGAACGAACAAATAGGAATCAAAACACCTAAGAGAATGGAAACGAATGCTTTTGTTTGTTTTGTGATAGTAATGGGCGTTTCTATTGTTTGGATAGTATTGTTTCCATAGCAAATTTCAATATGTGCATCTTTGATTTTTTCAAGTGCAACAGGCGTAATCCAGAATGTGCCTTTTGTATATGTAGGACGAATTTCAATCCTCAGTTGTTGGGGAACCGTAATGCAACCAGGGAAATGGGGATGAACTGTAATATAGGAATCGTTTTTAGAAATGGATTGTTCTGTTTGTTGTTTTTTATTTTTTTCAGGCATGGAAAAAATTTTGTCTCTGGCAATGTAAATGTGACAGGGATATACTTTATGGAGATACATTTTAGAATAATAATCTACGATAGTTTCTTTGTTGTCTTTCTTGTCTTCTTGTTGTTCTTGAATATCCTGTTGTTTTTTTACATCCTGTTGTTCCTGTAAAGATTCATCATTGCTTTTTTTAGGTTTCTCTGAAGATTCTTCTTTCTCTGGTTGGTCGTGGAACATATTGTGCAGTGATTTTTTCATGAATTCTCTAGTGTAGTCTTCCGGTTGAATGGCGGGATGGGCAGTGGAAATTTTCTCAGATTGAGCAATTTGATCCACAATGTCTAATTCTTTTTGCAATGTTTCTTGGCTATTATCTGAAGACAAATCTTCTTTAAGTTCAGGTGATAATTCTGAGTCAGGCGAAATAGTAACAGATGATTCAGGTGTTATAGACGATTCTGAGTCAGGCGAAATAGTAACAGGTGATTCTGGTGTTATAGATGATTCTGAATCAGGCGAAATAGTAACAGGTGATTCTGGCGACATAATAGATTCTGAATCAGGCGAAATAGTAACAGGTGATTCTGGAGATATAGACGATTCTGAGTCAGGAGAAATAATCGTAGATGGTTTAGACAAATGATCTGATTCGTCTTTTGTAGAAACAGATTCTTCTCTATCTGCTGGCGTTTGTTTTTCATGGGATGAAATTTCATCTGGTGTGTCTAATACTGCTTTTGGATCTTGTTCCTGTTCATAATTCTTGGTACTTGTTGCTTGATATTCTGGGATAGTAGTTTTAGAAATCGTTTCTTTGCTATCTTGATTTTTATTTTCTTGATAAATATCATACAAAGATTCTTGGTTTGTTGTTAATGCTGGAATAGTATCAGAAAATCCTAAATCAGAAATATCAAAACTAATGACACTGGGGTCTGTAGATAATAAATTGTCTAATTTATTACCTCGGAGTGCAGACTCTAGACGTTGTTCTTCTTCAGATATTTTCGTGTCATTGTCAAAATGAAATAGAGACGAAGGAATTTCTGGAGTGCTGTAAAAAAAATCTTGTTTTTTTTCTTCTGGAATAGAAATTTCTGGTTGACTAGGAAAATTTTGTTGTAAAGAATCAATAGAAATTTCTACTGCTTCTGGAATTTGATCAGGATCTAGGCCAGCTAGAACAGGAATGTCACCACCACTAAAATCCCAGCCAATAGAACTTGTTTCATTGCTATTGTCCATAGGAATGGCAGTCATAATTTCATCACTAGAAAATGGTTGCGTTGGTTCATGATCTGTAGATTTTAGTTTTTTCCAAGATTCGAAAGAAGGGTATAGATCATCAAGATTGATGCCACCTTCCTCTTCTGGCATATCTACATCATCACTTCTATCAGACCATAACGTTGCCATATTGCATTCATCATCTGACATTTCGTCTGCAGTGATGCGTTTCCCGTCTTTGATGATTAGCTTGTTGGAATCTTTTGTACGAGGATCCATTGTTTTATCATCGAAAACTTTTGGTAGAGGTTCTTCAAATGATTCGTTTTTATCTGTCCAGATTGTTGGTTCTTCACACTCTGCGAAATTGACTTCACTGGGATTTAATTTTTTTCCATCTTTAATGATCACTTGTTGGTGTTTTTCTTGGAAAATTTCCTTAGGCTGTTCAATAAGATATGTTTTTTTCCAATCTTCTTGGTTCTGGTGGTATAAAACTTGAATTTTATTTTTAATGGAAATTTCTGTGGAAAGAACTGGGAAAATATCAGATCCTGTAACCATCTGCAATTCTTCAAGTTTCGTCTTTTCAAAGGGATTGCTAATCGCAACACACAATCTATGTCCTTCTCGTCGAATAGGCAAAATACAGTAATATTCAGCAACATGTTTAGGTACATGGCTTAAAATTTCTGGAGAAATTTGCATACCTTCTAAATCTACACTCTCAATAGATAATACACGACTTGCTGTGGCAAGGATATCTTTTTCTTTTAAATACGACTCTTGTATTAAAATTTGAACAACAGATTGATTTTCTAACATGGCTGCATGTAAAATAGATTCCCCTAATTCTCTAGTAATGAGCTGAGCTTGGACTAATATATCTATCATAGCTTTGTTAAAAGAAAATCCTCCTTGGCTCATCATTTTTCTATAGTCTGATTCCTTTTTTTGGACAGGTGCAGCAACTAAAACAGAACGAGGGTTTGCAGAAACAGAGCGTTCTGTGATTTCCACACGGTCAGCCTCAGCAGAACGAGAGTTTGCAGGAACGGGACGTTCTGTGATTTCCACACGGTCAGCCTCTGTGTAGTCATATTTTGTTTTTAATTCTGAAAGTGTTAAGCTTGTTGGCAATTCTTCGCCATGTAAAGAAATGATGACATTTTCAGCAGTTCGTTTAATTGGCGTTTCATATTTATTTTGTAAAATGTCCAACACTCTAGCTAATGTTGTTTCCTCTTTTACTTTTAAGGCAACTATTTTATTAATCAAACAATCTTTGATAATAACTTTTATCACATTTCCCATACATCGTGCCTTTCTTTTCTCCAATTGTTTTTTTCTTGCTATCCAAGGAATAGATACGGTATAATATTTTTATATTTATAAGGTGTACTTGTTTGTTTCTATCAAGCAAACACTATAATATTTTAAGGGCTGAAAAATGAGTCTATCCTCTTTTTTACAATCAAAAATTCCAAATATATATTGGGGCAAAGCTCCAAAAAATCTTTCTAAAAATGCAATTGTTTTTTTCCCATATAATCCAAATATTCTTCGATGCGGTCTTGCTTGTATTGTAGAATTCAAACAAAAACAACCAGAAAAAATTTGCATTTTTCAAGATTTGTATACAAAATTGTCTGGTCAAAATTCTATTGAGCAAATTTCAAATGCTTTTTTAGAAGAGTTAGAAACGCAAACCATGTTACAATCAGATGCAGATTTTTGTGCATTTGCAAAAAATGATAAACAACAAGAATACTTGTTGGGAATAGGACAAAAACTTCAATCTCTTATTGAAAAACAAGAAAAAAAATGGACATCGAATGAAAAACAAAATGTTATTCTTGTCCGTTTAAGAGATATCACTTGGCGCATCCAACAAGAACATCTAAAAAATTTAGAGAAAATACAATCCTTTCTACAACAACCTTTAAATAATATTCCTGATTCTGTATTGATTTCCTATCGAAGAATTAATAGCATCTTAAATTCTATAGACCGTTTAGAAATTCGTGGTAGAGATTCTGCAGGACTTGTTGCTACTCTTTTCTTAGATAATATACATTATAAGATACTAGATGAAAAATGGAAAGAAAAAAATTTATGGAAAGAATATGAAAATCGTCTTCAATTTCAGGATCTAATTTCTCAAACAATACGTCATCAAATTCAAAATGACCAACACGTTATTCACTTTACTTTTAAAGTTTGCAGTGAAATTGGAAAATTAGGTGACAATGCTTGCCGTTTACGAGAAATTATCCAACAAGATGCTGTTTTTCAAGAAGCTATATTTGCTAATCAAGAACCAATTCAATGTTTAGCACATACTCGATGGGCTTCTAATGGAATTATCAATATTTATAATTGCCATCCTTTAGATAATGCATATTTTCAAAATAATACAGAACACTTTGCAAACTTAACAAACCATCCATTATATAAAGGGGAAGTCAACATCTATGTTGCCATAAATGGTGACATTGATAATTATGATGAACTTAAAAGCAATATAGAAAAAGAAAATAATTTCCACATTTCTGATAAAGTAACAACAGATGCAAAGATTATTCCATTAATTGTGCAAGATAATATTAAAAAAGGAGCTAGCGTGGCAGAATCATTTCGCCAAGCAGTATCTCAATTTCAAGGTTCGCACGCAATTGCTTTACAAACAAATTTAGAACCTGGAAAAATATATTTGGCACTTCAAGGGAGTGGCCAAGCTATTTATCTTGGAATTGCACCAGAACGTTATGTAGTAGCATCTGAAGTGTATGGAATCATTGAAGACACAGAGGAATATATAAAGATAGAGGGAGAAGCTCCTAAGATTGCTGATCAAGTCGATGCACAAGGTCAAATTTATATTTTGGATAATACAAAAGGTGGACTCCAAGGAATTCAAGCATTGTATTATGATGGAACTTCCTTGCCTGTGACGCAAAATATGGTGCAAAAAGCACAAATCAAAACAAGTGATATTGACCGACAAAATTTTGCCTATTTTTTTGAAAAAGAAATTTCACAATCGCCTACTTCCATTTTACATACTATGAGAGGTAAATTTGATGAAAATACGTATCAAATTTATTTTGATCAAGTTTTATCAGATACTATTTTACAAGCTTTACCAAGTAAAATAAAAAAAATTTATGTAGTGGGGCAAGGCACAGCTAGCATTGCTGCACAGTCTATTGCATATAGAATGTCAGAAACACTAGATAATTACATTATCTTTGGCATTAAATCTTCAGAATTATCAGGTTTTCATTTAAAAGATAATATGGAAGATACCTTGATTATTGCTGTCACACAATCAGGAACTACAACAGATACTAATCAAGCTGTAGATATGGCAAAAAAACGAGGTGCTTTATCGATTGCTATTGTCAATCGTCGAAATTCCCGCATTACCAGCATGGTAGATAGTGTTTTATATACAAGTGATGGACGAGACATTGAAGTGTCTGTTGCTTCGACAAAAGCTTTTTACTCTCAAGTAGTGGCAGGAGAAATTTTAAGCATTGCCATTGCACAGAGCATTCAAAAATTAACGCCAGAACAAAGCAAACAAAGATTGCAATCTTTAATGAAATTACCAGAACTCCTTCAAACCCTCCTTTCTCAAAAAAAACAAATCCAAGAAATAGCTAGCAAATGGAGTCTTACTCGTTCTCATTGGGCAATTGTAGGAAGTGGACCTAATTTTATTTCTGCCCAAGAAATTCGCATCAAACTTTCTGAACTTTGTTATAAATCTATTGCCTGCGATTTTGTGGAAGATAAAAAGCACATTGATTTATCTTCTGAACCACTCATTTTAGTTTGTGCAGCAGGTTCGCCTAGTGCAGTCTTAGGAGACGTTGTCAAAGATGTTGCCATATTCAAAGCCCACAACTCATTGCCTATCGTCATTGCACAAGAAAACGAACATAGATTTGATCCCTATGCTGTAGCTGTAATTCGAGTGCCAGAAGCAGATGATCTTTCTTCCTTAATCTTGAATACTATGGCTGGTCACTTATTTGGATACTACACTGCCCAAGCCATTCAAGAACAATCTCGTTTTTTTGCTTCCTTACGTACGAGTCTTGTGAGTAGATTGAGTACGCATACACCTGATGAAATTTTGTGGGATCCACAGATGCAAAATGAAATTGAATATTTTACCCAAGAATTCCATAAACGAAGGAATTTAGGACAATTTAACTCTTCTCTCAATCCGAATCTATGCACAGACATTGCATTGCTTTTATATCATGCCACAGGAAAAGCATTGCCCCAAGGATTTAGCAATATCTTTCAACAACCTGGTTCTTCGAAATATCTTTTACATACATTAGTAGATAGACTTCACAAAGCTACAGAAGAAATGTCTCGTCCTATTGATGCCATTAAACACCAAGCAAAAACAGTCACTGTGGGAACTACTCGCTTAGAAACAAAACAAATCACATTCGAAGGGCCTATTTTCACAGCTTTTCAAAATGCTGGATTCCGCCTAGAACTTTTTCGCAAAGACACACTACAAAGATTACAACAAATACAACCAGCGATTCAAAATGTTCTAGGATATAGCTATTATCAAATCAACAACCTGAGTGCTACGGGCTATCCTACAGACAATACAAGCATTCAACTGATACGAAAAGATGGCATTGCAAAAAATATGACTTCACGATCTGACCAAGGACCAGTTCCTTTGATGGGAACAAAACGAAATGTTGCTTTAACAGGCAAAATTTTTTTAGGTCATGGTCTTGGTGATAAAAAAAATATCCTGATTATTCCCATGTATCAAAACAATACAATTCAAAGCCATCAACTTTTACTACATATTCAATACACGAGTTCGATTCAACCAGAACAAGCAAAACAAATTTTACAAGAAAAATATGAATACATCAAAAACATGGTCATAGAATCGAACGTACCTTGGGATGATAATCTTCTTCAAAAACTCTCCCCAGAACAACTCACAGAAAATCCCCAAACTATTACAGTATATCTAACCAAATAATTGGTTACGTGTGTAGTATAGGGTACTTTATTTTAAAGTTTCCTATACTATATAATATATAAAAATAGTATAGGAAACTTTATATATATAAAAATAGATAGTGTAGGAAACTTTATTTTTTAAGGTTTTCAATTTGTTATTTACATGATGTTAAATGCTATGTTTTTTAATAGTGAATAGTGTAGACACTATGTTTTTTTAGATACGTAGGAGTGAGTAAAGGATGTTGTATTTTTGTATAGAGGTATGATTAAAGGAAGTTGTGCTTTGTATTATGGTATAAGTAAAGGATGTTGCGTTTTAAATATAGAGGGAGTGAATAAAGGATGTTGCGTTTTGGTATTTTAGGTTGGCCCTTAAAATATACAGAGAGTCCTTTGATTTTTAATAGTGTGTTTCAAAAAATAGGATTAGAAGCTACGTATGAAGTGTTTCCTATGCACGCACCTATGCAAGATATTTGGGATTTCTTGAAACAAAAAGAAATTTGTGGTTTGAATGTCACTACGCCTTATAAGGAACGAGTTTTAGAATGGAATATACAATGGTCTGAGGAAGTGCAAGCATTGGGTGCAGCCAATGTCATAGATTTTCGAACTATGCGTGGATATAATACAGATGGATTAGGTTTAATAGCAGATTTAAAACAACAGCATGTTACTGTACAAGGGGCGAATGTTTTAGTTTTAGGTGCAGGAGGTGCTGCTCGAGCTGCAATCTATAGTTTATTAAAAGAAAATGCACATATTTGGTTATGGAATCGTACAAAAGAACGAGCAGAAACTTTGCGTGCTATGGATTCGAATAAAATTTTTGTAGTACCATGGAAAAATATTCCATGGAAAAACATTTCTTTAATTTTACAATGTACTTCTGTTGGTATGAAAGGAAATGAGGGGAATGCATGGGCAGGAGATGTTCCAGATCTAAAGGGAAAAATAGTATATGATATGATATATCAACCTCGGGAAACTATGTTTTGTACGATTGCAAAATTAAAAAATGCACAAGTTTTTTCTGGAATAGGAATGTTGATCGAACAAGCTCGATTTGGATTTGAAATTTGGACAGGATTGCAATTTCCTATAGATTTTGTGCAAAATTTGTCAAAAATATAAAAAAAAGTCATAATATAAAAAATATATTTATGGCAAAAATGGATAAGGAATATATTTATGGCAGAAAAAGATCAAAGTTTGAATATTCAGGGAAATATAAATAAAGATATAGGATTTGGCATTAAACCGAAAATTTCTAATGATATGAGCTTTGGTATTTCATCAAAAATAGAAGATGTTGCACCAAAAATCTTGCAAGATAGTAATACAACACAGGTTTTTACTTCGAAAAGAAAACAAAACTTTTCATCAGAATTTATTCAAGTTTCTCCTAAAATGACAAAATCAGGGAGCGATTTTCGAATTGAAAGTCCTTTGAATGATTCTGCTCAAAATATTGGTGTACAGGGAGATACAAAAAACATATCTAGCATACCACCTATAGATGGTAAGAATCAAATGAGAATAGATTCATCTACCATAGGAATCCAAGATAAAAAAAAGACAAGTGGAAAAATTCCTCCTATAGGTGGTATAGCGAGTCCTATGCCCCAACCTGGAATGGCACCACCCAACCAGATGATGACAGGAGTATTGCGCCAAGATTTAGAAATTATTTTCCCAGGAAAACATGGAAATTATACTATGTTATTTGATAGAAATGCAGATGCATACTATCGAATGGATCCTGATATGCTAGAAGTCATTAGTTATATGAATGTTTCAGAACCTGTGGATGTATTTTTGAAAAAAATGAATGACAACGGTGTAATACTGGTGCAAGAAGAATTATTGCAAATTTTAGGTTTTCTGCAACAAAATAACTTGTTAGCTCCAGAGTATGGAAGAACAGAAGCAAAGTTAAAGCAACAGAAAATAATGAAAGAGAAAACAGCATTTTTACGAATGTCTAGTGCTTATTTATTTTTTCGATTGCCTCCTTGGCGTCCAGAACATTTTTTTGAAAAGATTGGACCTTATGTTAGCTGGCTTGCATCAAAATATGTGATCTATACTTTATGTGTTCCTGCATTTCTTGGCTATTTATTAATGATTCGCAATTTTGGAGAGGTTAAAACTACATTTCTAAATTCGCTTTCTTGGGCAACATTAGCAAAATATTTTGTTGCCATTATGTTTGTGAAAGTAATCCATGAATGTGCTCATTCTTTAGCCGCTATTCATTTTAAATGTCGTGTTCGTGGAATTGGCGTAGGTTTTATGGTATTTTATCCACGATTATATACAGACACAACAGATAGTTGGCGTCTTCCACGATCCCAACGATTGCTCATTGATGCTGCAGGTGTGATCATTGAATTGATTTTTGGTGGAATTGCTGCCTTGCTATGGTGTTACCTTCCCCCAGGAGCTTGGCGTTCCACTATGTTTTATCTTTTTGCAGTGAGTACCATTAGCACATTATTTGTCAATGGAAACCCTTGTATTCGATACGATGGATATTATATTTTATGTGATGTCATGAAGATTGAAAATTTAATGACTCGTTCGAGCGAATATATAAAAGAATGGTTTCGTTGGTATGCGTTCCGTCTAGGATCACCTCCTGAAAGTGAACGTCCCTTTTTTTTATTTGTTTTTGGAATCTGTAGCTTTATTTATCGATTTTTTCTATATACTGGCATTATTCTCATGATTTACTACAAGTTTGTAAAAGCTGTGGCAGTAGTCATGTTAATTTTAGAATTGTATAGTATTTTGATTTATCCTTTTTTTCGAGAGGTAAAAACTGTGCAAGCTTTATCAAAACAAACAAACAGTAAAGCTCATTGGTATATGATTTCTCTGGGGCTTGCTGTTCTATTTCTTGTTTTATTTTTCCCATATTCATGGAACATTGAACTTTCAGGTGAAATTGTACCTGTGCATCGTCAAATCGTTGTTGTTATGGAAGAGGGATATTTAAATGAAGATTTACCTCGAGAAGCAAAAGTTGTAAAAAAAGGTGATGTTCTTTTTTCACTTCGATCTAAATCTTTAGAGTTTGCCTTACAGAGACTATACACTACATTAGAATATGATAAACGACTATATAATTTACAACAAGTTGATGTAAATGCATTTTCTGAAGCCCAAGTAACAGAGAAAAAAATACAGTCTGATATTTTAAGCATAGAAGAACTAAACAGAAGAAAAGAAAATTTACAAGTGCGAGCACAGATGGATGGAAGATTTGTTTCTAAACTATATATGTTGTCCAAAAATGCATTTTTACCAAGAGGACAACAAGTAGGCGAAGTAGTTTCAGAACAACTCATGCTATATGGTTATGCTATGGATAGAGAAATATCAAATTTAAATCCAGGTGATATGGCAACAGTCTATACAAAAGATAGCTTACAAAAATTTAGTGCAAAAATTGTTCATGTAAATAGACTTTCTGCACGGTTAAAAAATTCACCACTGTTACAACATCTTGGAGGTCCAATTCCTGTGTATATTGAAGAAGGAAAAGCAGAAAGTTATTCCTCTGTACTTGCATTGTATCGAGTAGAGCTTGAATTCACAGAACCACATACATTACTCACAGGGCGAACTGTTATTATCGATGTTCATCATACAGAACAATTATGGATACGAATTTGGAAACTCATTGTTTCAGCTTTTCGTAAGGAATTTTAACATCATTTTTATATTAAATGTAAAAAAAATTAGAATAATGTAGCATAATATAGTGTCTGATACTGAAAAGATGTAGGGCACTATTTTTTATTTACCTATAAAATAACTTTTCGTATCATGTAATCTTATGAGAATATTTCTGTGATATTAAATGTAAAAAAAATTAGAATAATGCAACATAATGAATAGTGTCTAATACTGAAAAGATATTGGACACTATTTTTATTACCATTTAAAAATTACCATTCCATTTTATAAGAATATCATTGTGTAGGAATATTGCAGTAATGTATGTTTGAAAAAAAAATAATGTAACTACTATTAAACAATGAAGAAATAATATACAATGATTTTTATCTATATATAAAAAAATATTTTAATTATTGTTAAAGTTTATATATATTTTTTATCTTATTATTTAAGATTTATTATAAATTTTAATAATAACTTTTATAATAATAATTTATAAGTCCTAATTTTAATTTTTTGCAAAAAAATTTGATTTTAAAAAAAAAAAATGATTTTTGCAAAAAAAAAGGTTGATTTTTTATTTTTTTATGTTTTAATCCTAAAATAGGGTATCTTGTATATTAAAATAGGGTATTTTGTATATTTTTATAGTTAAATATAACTTTATATGTAATATTTTATTATGAAAATATATATAAATTTAGTACAACTTTTTAAAAAAATATCTTATAATATATGAAAAGTAGTACAAAATTTAATTTAATAGTACATAATCAGTGTTGCATTTTACATATATATATAGTAACACTGTGATAAATATAATAAATAAATAACAAATAATGAATAATATATAATATTATTTTATAACCTTCTCTGGGAGGGTAATATCAATGATGAATAATAAAAAGAATAAAGCGAGAAAATTTGAAGCGTTTCGTTTGGAAGATCGCGTTCTATTTGAAGCTGCTGCAGCAGCAGAAATTGTGGAAGCAAGTGAACATGCTGCAGAAGCACAACAAAATGAAGATAAAAATCAAAATCAAGATAAGGAAGAGTCATTTGCAGATGTTCATATAGATGCTGGTGGCCTAGATGTAGATGAAGAGTCTGATTTTTCTGGTTCATCATTGCCTTCCCAATCTGAAGATGATGTAGATGATCATGATGATATGTATAATTCGTTGTTGGATGGGGAGATACCTGAACACAGCGACATAGATGATATGGAATTGAATGAATTTGTTGATGATATTGTCAGTGACTGGATGGATGCAAACGATGACTTAGATCATGATGATGATGACTTAGATCATGATGATGATGACTTAGAGTATGATGATGACTTAGAGCATGATAGTAACTTAGATTATGATGGTAACTTAGATTATGATGGTAACTTAGATTATGATGGTGACTTAGATCTTGGTGGATCTGAAGTGGATCATGGTGCTGGGCTATCTGAATTTCTAGAAATTCATGATTCTGACATGAGTTTGACAGTCCATGGAAATCGTGAACTTGTGATTATCAATTCTTCTGTTCCTGACGCAGAAAGTTTTTTATCAGACCAATATCATAGCAATCGTGATTATCTTGTGTTGGAAAGAGGAACAGATGCATTTGAAATTATCAATGATTATCTAGATGATTGTGACACAAAGTATTCTGCTATCCATATTGTTTCCCATGGGGAAGACGGTGGATTTTGGTTAAATGGGGAAAAAGTCAACTCTGATTCTCTAGATATTTCTGAATGGGAAAGCATTGGAGAACACATTACAGATGATGGTGACATTTTATTCTATGGTTGTGATATTGCCCAAACAGACTATGGTCGTAATTTCTTGCAACAAATTGCAGATGCTTCTGGTGCAGACATTGCAGCAAGTATAGACACAACAGGGTTACACGGCAATTGGGATTTAGAATATACCATTGGCAATATTGAAGCTATGGAAATTTCTTTAGATTCTCCGTATGTTTTTGATTTAGCCTCCTATACAATTACTGTGGATGAAATCGGTGATTTGGAATTAGATAATGGCACGTATACTTTCCGTGGAGCTTTAATCCATGCTGGTCAAATTGCAGATATTTATGATGAAATTACAATTGTATTTAAAGCAGATGTGTTTGATACAGAAGCAAAACGTATTATTAGCATTAACAAAGAATTGATTCTTGACGACGCTCTATCAGATGGTACTACTTTAATAGTAAATGGTGCTGTTGGAAATGAACGCATTACCATTGAAGCAAGTGTTTACAATGCAACACATAGCATTTTAAAGACAGCTGATATAGACGGGACACTGGGCGATTGGGATTTATCTTTTTCTAACTTGATTTTACAAGGTGGAAAAGATGCAACCAACGGCGGTGTCTTTTTTATTGAGGGTGAAACAATTTCACTTTCTTTAGAAAATATTTTTGTAGAAGAGACAGAAGTACGGGAGAATGGTGGTGCAGTATATGCTAAAGCAACTAATGATGTTTCTGTCTTTCTAAGCGATTCTATTTTGCAAGCCAATTCAGCTACTTTGGGTTCAGCCATTTATAGTCATAGTGAAAATGGATTGTCCAAAGTAGAAGTAGAAAATTCTTCGATTATTAATAATCAAGCAATTGCAACTGCTACATATTCTTTTGGAGCTGGGATATATAGTAAAGGGCTAGATTCTGAAGTTAATATTGTGAATTCAACGATCGTAGGAAATAGTGCAGATACAGCTGGAGCTATTTATAGTCATTCTACACGTATGGATGGTGGTTTTTCTACGGTAAATATAATTAGTTCAACGATTGCTGGCAATACAGATAATAAAATTTCTGGTGGTATTTATGCACATGCTGCTTCTTCTACTAGTGAAGCTACTGTTTCCTTAGTCAATAGCATTGTGTATGGTAACTACACAGGGAATGATGCTGCAGATATTGCATTTAGTGAAGATAGTATAAATACTCTAAATGTAGCATATAGTATTTATGGTACTGCTAATGCAGATCCATCGCAAGATAGCATTGATGTTTCTCAATTTTCTACTACAAAAACGAATATTCATAATATTTTTGCAAATGATAGTGTGACTGATGAAGCAGAACGTTGGTTGCCTAAAGTTTCTGGAGCTGGTTCTGTAAATATTCGTAAAGGTGGAGAAGCAGCCATTCATGGTACATTAACAGGAAAATTAGGGGATGATTATTATTTCTTTAATATGTCGAATGGTCAATGGATGAGTTTCACCAATCCTCATACTGCAGTTTTTGATGGAAATGATGCTGTTTCTTTTGGTTTGGCTGGTTTTGTATATAAAGCAGATCAATTTGGGCATGATCGTGTTCATGCAGAAACAGGCTACAAGTATTTTAATGTAGGTGCAACTTCTTTAACTGAAAATTTTGATGCACCTACGATTACATATGACAATGGAAATGCTTTTGTTTGGGTAGATTACGATGGAAGCATTGACATTACAGATGGTCGTACAACATTACGAGAAGCCTTAGTATATTTAGCAAATTTGAACTTGGAAGATGGAAAAACATATACTATTCGTTTTGCAGATGCTTTTTTCCCAGCTTCTACTAGTGCTACCGTGACTTTGACAAATAGTCGTGGTTCAGATGGTGAACTTGTTTTGTCCAATGGTTTGGCAGGTAAAAAAGTTGTAATTGATGCAGGCAAGAATCAAAATAATTTAGACCAAACTGTCATCATTCAAGTGGAAAATGTGGGTCGTAAACGAATGGAAACCACAGAAGTTTGGCAAGATCAAGCAAATGCTGATCCATTCCGTGTTTTCCGAGTCGGAGCTACGTATGATACATGGAGTGATTGGGATATATCTCTGACTGGCATTATCCTGCATGGTGGAGCTGTAAGTGCAGATCATGAAGGAGGAGCTGGTGGGGCTATGTATGTGCATGGTAATGATGTAGCACTTTCCTTTACACGATCTGTTATCCAAGGATCACGAGCAAAACATCATGGTGGTGGTCTATATGTATTAGCTGAAAATGATTCTAATCTTATTTTTAATAATACGACTGTCATTGGAAATAAAGGGGGCGATGGTGGTGGTATTTATAATCATGCCCAACAAGCAACAATTACATTAAATAATGCTAGCATTCTTTCCAATACTAGTTCTGGTTATGGCGGTGGTGTTTATAACTATAGCACAAATGGAGATGCTGTTCTTTCTTTAGCAGGTACAAAAGTCTCGTTTAATACTGCTAATTTTGACGGTGGTGGAATTTATAATGTATCTGATACTGGGGCTTCTAGAATTACTTTAACAAGTACATTATATGGTGCTGATGAAAATTATAAGATCAATCATTCTGTTATATCTAGTAATATTTCTCAAAATGGAAATGGTGCTGGTATTTATAGTCGTGGTTTGACTTCTAATTTAAACATTAAAGATTCATGGATTCATTCCAATACTACATATGGTACAACAAGTTCTGGTGGTGGTATCTATAGCAAGGCTGTTTCATCTTCTATTGTGACTGTAGAAAATTCAAATATTTTTAAGAATGTTACAGATGGATTTGACGAACATGGTGCTGGTGGTGCGATTTATAGTTATAGTGAAAATAATACGGGGTCTAGTGAATCCTTAATTACTATTATTAATTCTACCATTGCATCGAATACTGCTACGAATGCTGCGATTTATAGTTATAGTCTGTCTAATTCTAATGATGCAACAAATAATACAAGTAAGTCGATTGTGAATGTTATCAATTCAACGATTACTGGTAATACTTCAGGTGCTAAAGCTGGTGGCATTTATGCATATGCAGATAGCTTGACAGAAGAAAATGCAAAAGTTGCTGTTTCTTTATTGAATAGCATTGCATTTGCGAATTATTTAGGAACTGCTGCATCTGATGTTGTTTTAGCAGGGACTGAAAATCAAGATTTTAATGTAGTGTACAGTATTTTTGGACAATCCACGATCAATCCTACTGCAAGTTTAGAAGAAGTTCGTTTGATAGCTAATGAAATTAGTATTAAACGTGTTTTTTCCAATGCCAATCGTGATACAGAACAACGTTGGATTCCTGTTGTAGACCAAGATGGTTTTGCTACGATTCGAGCAACAGGAGAAGCTGCCATTGAAGGTACGTTGACAGCAAAAGTAGGCAATGCTTTTTATTACTATGATATGTCAACAACAAAATGGCGCAGTTTTGATTCTGACACTACATATGATTTTGTAAATAATGCACAAAATTATGGATTGCCAACAGATGCTAATACTGTTGTTTATACAATAGCAGCTAATGCAGATGCTAATAAAGATTTTGCATCTCGCGTACCTACTTTATATTATTTTAATGTAGGTGCATATGCATTGCATGGAGGCATATACCAAGGTGCTTCTCTTGTTGTAACAACAAATCAAGATGGCATTAATATTTTTGACAATCATGTTACGTTGCGTGAAGCATTAGTTTTTGCTGCAAACCGTGTAGGTGCTGTGATTGAAAATGGAAAAGAATCGTACACAATTACGTTTGCTGATACACCCGAGGTTTGGACTGGTGGTACAAATTGTACAATTACTTTAACAAGAAATTATGAAGAATTACGCATTACAAATGGTTTATCTGGCAAATCATTAACTATTGATCCAGGTATGAGTCCACAAAGTGCAAATATCCCTCGATACGTTACGATCAATGTGGAAAATCCTGGTATGATTGTACAGAATAATATTTGGCAGCCAAATGAAATTGCAGATAGATTCCGCGTATTCCAAATTGGTACTTCCTATGATGAAACAAGTGACTGGAATGTAAATTTTTTACGCACTACATTAGTTGGTGGAAAAATTCTTGCTACAGATTCAGCTGGTGGTGTTTTACCAGAAAATCGAGGTGGACATGGTGGTGTTATTTATGCTCATGGTAGGAATATTCAATTATCATTAAACACTGTTACTGTCCGAGGTGGACATGTGGCAGGTTCTGGTGCTGGTATCTATGCGTATGCTACAGAAACTTCTAAAATTGACGCTAAAGTATCTACATTTCGTGGCGTAAAAGCAATAAAAAATGGTGGTGGTATTTATAATTACGCAACAACAGCAACGATTATATTGAATAATTCTACTATAGATAATGCATATGCAGGTCTTAATGGTGGTGGTATTTATAATTATAGCACAGTGGGCAATGCCACTATTACTATTGATGATGGTGGTATTCCTAATGCAACAACGAAGATTTCTAACAACTCAGCCGAACAAAATGGTGGTGGCATTTATAATGAAAGTGCACAAGCAAGTGCTATTATTTCAGCTACAAATGCAGAATTCATTACAAATAAAGCAACTCTAGGCTCAGGCGGTGGAATCTATAATATCAGTGCTCAAAATTCTGAAGTGTTTTTAAATAGAGTTCTGATGTCTAGCAATCGTGCTATGGATAATAATTCTAGTGGTGGTGCTATTTATAACGTAGCACGCAATCTTGCACAAGACACACCAAAGGATGTATTAGCAAAAATTACAGCTGTGCATTCTACGATTGCTAAAGGTTATGTCCAAGGACACGGTAGTGCATTTTATAATTATGCAGAATCATATGGAAATGCACAAGCTTTAGTTACATTGGAAAACTCTACAGTTGGTGAAAATGAAGCTGGTGATTATACTGTATATGTAGGTGCTAAGAGTTTAGGTAATGATATAACAAAACGTGCTGATACAGTAGTCACTCTTGTAAATTCTACTTTGGCTGGCAATAAAGATCTTTGGACTACAGGTGGAATTTATGTATTTAGTAAAGCAGCTCAATCTTATAGTTCGAAATTATATCTACTCAATAGTATTGTGCATTCCAATTATAGGGGAACCGATGCATCTGATATTATTTTTGAAAACACTATAAATAATGAATTTGTTCAAAATGAGCTTCACGTTGCTTACAGTATCTATGGACAGTCCAATATTAATCCTGGGGAAAATAGCATTGAATCTACGCAATTAAAAACAACAACAGATAATGTAAAGCGTATTTATGCAGATACTACAGAAATTTCAACAGACGTCCATATACCAATTATATCAGCTGATGGAAAAACAATAAAGATTCTACCAACTGGAGAAGCAGCAATAAAAGGTACGTTGATTGGTAAAATTGGAAATGATTATTTCTATTACAATATGGCCAATACTTTTGGAAATGGTATTAGAAAATGGATGAGTTTTACCAATAATGCAATATTTAACTTTGATAAAAATGCAGCAGATTATGGATTAACAGGTGGAACTGTCACAGTAGTGGGACAAAATTTTAATACAAATCAACAGCCTGCTTCTCGTACACAAGCACCGAATTTAGTCTATTTCAACGTAGGTGCTCATGTTTTAACTGGTACATACCAAGAAGCTTCTATAACAGTAAATGATAAAATAGATGGCATTAATATTTTTGACAATTACACTACAATGCGAGAAGCATTGATATTTGCAGCCAATAGTGTAGGCGAAGTCATTACAAATCTAGGTCAAGCTGATGAAAAACATACTGTTACGCTATTGTACGATAAGAATATTTTTACTGGTGCTAGTGCAACGATCACTTTATCCGAGACTTATAGAGAATTAGTAGTGAGCGATGGTTTATCTGGAAAAAAATTGATCATTAATCCTGGTAAAACAGAGCATAATGTGCAACGAAATTTAATCCTACAAGTGAACAGACCAGCACGATCAAAAAATATATCTACTGATACTTGGTACGATAATCCAGATAATAGTAATTATCGTGTTTTCAGAGTAGGAAGTTTTTATGATCAATATAGTGATTGGGATATTGAATTCCATTATTCTACATTAAGAGGTGGAGAATTAGAGTGTAGAATTCCTTTCCAAGGTGTAGATTTAGATGACCATGGTGGAGCAATCAGTGTTCGTGGTAAAAATGCAATGTTAGAATTAAACCATTCTGC
>Ga0116147_1000486_pt1 | contig 47190 bp, 29 predicted proteins | sample AD_JPNHG3_MetaG_FD_89749 | JGI IMG/M metagenome (GOLD analysis project Ga0116147, IMG submission 89749) | Active sludge microbial communities of municipal wastewater-treating anaerobic digesters from Japan - AD_JPNHG3_MetaG | ecosystem: Engineered > Bioreactor > Anaerobic > Digestate | place...
CCGCGCGACATATTGGATCTTCTAAGCCAGTCGGTCGGATCAGCCAGATCCGTCGGATTTCTTGGGGGCTTTGGAACAAGACAGAAAGCGGGATTGTCATGCTCTTCCAGGGCTGATACCATCCCGGTTTGTGAATTCCTTGTAAACGTCATGAGTAACGCCGTCCTCAGTTCCATCCTGCCCGTCTGCCTGCTGATGTTGCTGGGCGCGGCACTGCGTCAATTCGGATTCCTGCCGGATCTTTTTTTCGCGCAACTGAACCGTCTGGGTTTCTGGACACTCCTGCCCTCGCTGCTGTTCTGCACCATCCAACGGGCACCGCAGACCGCCAGCGGCGACGGCATGCAGGTCGGGCTCCTGCTTTGCGCCTGCTCGCTGGCCGTGACAGCGGCGGCCTGGCTGGCAGCCCGCGCCATGCGCCTCCCCGGTGCCTCGGCGCGCGCACTGATGCAGGCATCCATGCGCGGCAATCTGGCTTACACCGCCCTGCCGGTCATCCTGTACGCCTTCGGCGAAAACAGCCGGATGGCGGCGGTCGCCACATTCGCGCTCGCGCCGGCCATCCCCTTTTACAACTTTTGGGCGGTGGTGATCCTCACCTCGGCCCCGACGGACACCGCACGCGGAAGTCGAAGAGTACGCGCATTATTCGCAGTGCTGAGGAACCCGCTGATCATCGGTTGCCTGCTCGGCGCACTGGCGTGGAAAAGCGGCGTCCCGCTGCCGCAGGGCATCCTGAAAGCCGCCACCGTGCTCGGCAACGCCGCCTTGCCGTGCGCCTTGCTGGCGCTGGGTGCCGGCCTGACACCCGCACGCCTGCGCGCCCAATTCCGCCCGGCCTTGGTCGGCACAGCGCTGAAACTCCTCCTGATGCCTGCCTTCGGTTACCTGTTCGCATACGCCGCAGGTTTCAACCGCGATATGACTTTGGTCGCCTTGCTCTTTCTGGCCAGCCCCTGCGCGGTCACCTCCTACGTGATGGCCGACCAGATGGGGGCAGACAAAGAACTCGCCGGTTCAGCCATCGTCCTTAGCACGTTGCTGTGCCTACCCGTCATGGCTGTTCTGTTGCTGGTGTTTTAATCTACAGATCGCGCAACGCATCGGGATCGAAGCGCCGTGCGGCGGCGCACGCCGCGCCCCAGACGCAGCCGGCGGCGCAAAGCACAAGCACAATGATCGCGACCGCCATCGTCCGCCATGGCAACGCGCCGCCCAGCGAACGCGCCGCCGGTTGAATCGCCACCAAGGCCGGCAGGATACCGGACACCAGCCCCGCCGCTACCAACACCCCGTATTCTGCGGCCAGTAGGCGCACCACATTTCGCCGCGCCACGCCGACCGCCGCCAGCAGGGCAAACTCGCTGCGGCGCTCCTCCACACCGCGCAGGATCACCAGCGACAACCCGGCCGTGCCCAGCAACAGTCCGAGCGCGCCCAGCACCAGAAACAGATCCAGATAGCTCGCCTCCATCGCGCCCAACATACGCAGCCGCTCCTCTGCGGTTTCAATCGTCACTCCCGGTGCCGGGTGTCGCAACACGGCGGCTTGCGCGCGCTGTTCGGCAGTCGGATGCCGGGTAATGTCCGTCGCTTCGCGCAAAGCGTAAGGCGCGTAGTCACAGAGCCACATCCGATATCCTTCTTCAGGGAACATCTGTACGAAGAACCGCTCGTCGATGAGCAGCGCGCCCTGCAGGATGCCGCTGCGCACCGGCAACGCGCCCACGATCCGCACACGCCACGGCGTGCCGTCGCTCCCGGCGTAGGTGATGACCGCGCCGTCGGTGACTCCCGCCCGAGTTTTGAGACTGTATTGCAGCATCGCCCGGTCGGCTGCCAGCGCCGGGATCGTGCCGTCCGGTAGCAGGTGTTCGAGCGGCGACCAGACGCCGCCCGCCTCGCGCGGCTCGAATGCCCGCGCACGCGCCATGACGCGCGCCTCGAGGCCCAGCAACTGCGGCGTTTGCGGCGCGTTCATGTTGAGGCATCCGGCCTCGTCGCCCACCCGCACACGCACTGGAACAATGCCTTCCGCACCGCTTATTGCATGCGCCAGTTCTAGGCCGCGTGTGCGATCCAGCGACACTGCCGAGGTGACGATCGCACGGAAACCGCCGCTGCCAGACCACGGATGCTCGCTACCGGCTGCAGGATCATGCCGCATCGCGAAAATCCCGACCGACAAAAAGAGCCCCACTGCCAACAAAATCACCACCGGCGCACTGCGGCGCGGCACAGCCAGTGCCCGCGCCACGCCCGCCGCCACCGGCGACTGCACCGCCGACCGTCCGGCAGCGGCGCGCCGCCATGCCTCGCCCATCGAGACCAAGAACAGCATGATTGACACCATCAGCAGGAACCCGGCACCGAAGAACGCCCCGTTCGCAGCCGCCCCCTCCGGACCCCATACCACGATCGCGATCACCGCCAGCGCCAACACACCGCCGACGACGCTCTTAGCAGACGCCGACACCCGATTAGCGACAAGGCGCATGCGCGTCGAGCGCTTGAGGCTTTTGCAAAACCCCTCGTGGCATGGGCGTCCCGCCCATGAAACACGGGCAAGATGCCCGTGCCACACCTGCTCCCGACTCTCTGCCCCCCCTTTCACCAGAAACGCATTGTCTTCGCACCGCCACACCGCCGTGGGTAAGCTCGACGCATAGCGCCGTGTGACATGCAGCAGAACCAACAGAGTCAAGCCAGCACTGATCGCGGCGGCCAGCAGCGCCACCGGCAGGGAGAAGATGAAGAGCGGTTCGGCTCCGGCGAAGGCATCGCGCCAGAAACGCCCCAGGCTCCACACAAGTGCGCGGGCGAGCAACGCCCCACCCGCAGCCCCCACCGCGGTGCCCACGCAAAGCGGCACGCTCCACTCCGCCGCCAAGACCAGCACCACACGATTGCGACACCACCCCAGCGCACGAAAGAGTGCGATCTCACTCTTACGCGTTTCGAGCGCCAACGCCAGCGATAGCCCGACCAACAACAGCGACGCGGCCATCACGATAAAAGCCATGCCGACAAAGAGCAGCCGAAAATCGGTGGTGCCGCGTGCGGCGGCGAGCCCCTCTTCCCAGATGGGACGCACCTGAAATCCGAGTCGCGTCGGCGGGACGCCTTTGAGAGCCGTGCGCACCGCCACTTCGTCCGCCGCCACGCTTAGGCTCATGGCGTCGCCGAAGACGGTGCCGAACGCTGCCTTGCCGGTCACGTGCGTGAAAAAGAGTTTCGGCGTTTCGCGCCACGCCTTCCAATAGGCCTCGTTCGCGGCATCGTTCAGTTGCTCCTCATCCAACGGCAGGCCGACATCCCAATCCGCACAACTGTCCACGTTCTCAAGTCCCGGAAACACGGGCATCGCGCGGCGCGCTGTCGTGGCTGTCTCCATCGGGATCACGCCACGCACGCGGAAGGTATCTTGCGTCTCGACCAGCCGACCGCCCGCTTCAAAACGACGCCAACTCACCGTCACCTCCGCATCGGTGGTGACGCCCAGCGTCTCGGCCAGCCACGCGTTGATCACAATCTCGTCGTCACGCAAATCGCGCGGAACGAGCGTACTATCCGGCGTGATCGCCGCTACAAAGCCATACGGCGTGCCGCGTTCCCCCGCCGTGAACGCATCTGCCAGATGATAGGTCGCGGCACTGACCTTCAGCCCCGCCTGCTCCAACGTCTCGCGCAGACCGGGCGGCAGAAACACGCGGCGGCTCCTGATCGCTGTGACTGTCTCTCCCGCCTCGGATTTCTGTTCTTCGATCTCCAACCCACACGCTTCCGGCGTCAATGTCTGCGCCAACGCGCGCTCCAACTCCTGCGGCGGCAGGGAAGAGAGCAGCAGGTTGGCCATCTTCGGCTCGTCCACACTTGCCGCCAACATGTCCAGCGGAACGAAGACATTCACGGGCGGTAACGACGCGGGGCGCAACGCGAAATCGGCGGGAAGCAGCGCGGTGTTCAGCGGGAGCGGAACGGATGACGGAGCAGACGCCAGATGGCGGCGGACAAGGCGCGACTCCTTCACCTGACCGAGCGGGAGTTCCGCCGCATGGAGCGTCGGCTTCACAAAACGCACCGCGCCTTCCGTCCCGCGCAACAGGTCGCGCGCCCGGTCGTTCAGCGTGGCTCGGAACTCTGCGCCTCCCGTTTCCTGATCACTGTACAGACCGATGATCTGCGCATCAGACGCACACACCGCGCCATCAGCCGTCAGCAGTTCACCCCGCAACAGCAACGCGGCTTCTGTGTCGGGCAGGCGTTGCGCGAGGTCTGCCGGAAAGACCCCTTCGGCAAGCAGTACAGCAGAACGTGCGGCACCAAGACGGGCATGCAGACCGGCGCGCAGACCGGCCTGCAACGATTCACCAGTCAGCAACGCGGCACCCAGCACCGCGGCGGTCAGCGCGGCCGTAGCCGCAAAGACGCCGTGCCGGGCGCGATAGTACCGCAGGCTGCGTTTGACCCAAGTCCAGGTTGTCATTAGTGCGTTAGTTCATTAGTACGTTACGGCCAACAAGCATGATAAAAAACAAGTTGTTTCGTAATCGGTTAGTGATGGGGGGCATGCGAGTTGAGAGCGTGTTTTGTGTATGCTCAGTCGGGAGCGCGGGCGTCCTCGCCCGCAGAACGTTGAGAGTTGAGAGTTTTTTAACGCAGAGACGCGGAGACGCAGAGTTTTTTAAAATCATGTCAATCATGTCAAAAAATGAAACCATGGAACACGGGCAAGATGCCCGTGCCACACTCTTTTGCAAGACACGCTGTTGCGGGCGAGGACGCCCGCGCTCCCGACTCTCTGCTCCCCTTTTCACCAGAAACGCATGATCTTCGCAAGCCCCTGTCACTACCCGATCACCAACCGATTACCAAAAAACCTTTGTGTCCTTTGTGCCTTTGTGTGAGATTAATTTTGGGTTGCGGGCTTTGCCCGCACGAACAGCCCGCTGCGCCACTCGCCGAACAGCAGGCTGTCAACCTCAACCAGCCCCTGCGCCTCGTAAGCGGCGCGTACGGCGGCGTACTGTTCGTCCAAGATGCCGGAGACCACCAAACGCGCGCCCGGCCCTGCAGCCAGCGAGGCAGCCACCTGCGGCGCGAACTGGATCAGCACCGGTGCGAGGATATTCGCCACAACGATATCGGCGGGCGGATGCGCGTGCGAGAGGTCGTCCAGCGCGAAGGGGATCGACACGCCGTTCAATTCTGCGTTTTCCTCCGACACTCGCATGCAGTCGGGATCATTGTCAAAGCCGCGCACGTCAGTGAAGCCCAGTAGCTTCGCGCCGATCGCCAAAATGCCGGAGCCGCACCCCATATCGAGCACGGAGCGCTGAATGTCCTCTTCAGCCAACCGATCCAAGAAGCGGAGACAGGCCTGCGTGGTGGCGTGTTTGCCGGTGCCGAAACTCAGGCCGGGGTCAAGCGTGATCACGCACTCGCCGGGCTGCGCCGTGTACGGTTCCCAAGAGGGACGCACCACCACGCGAGGGGAAACCTTTTCAACGTGGAAAAAGCGTTTCCAGCTTTCGGCCCAATCGGTCTGCGCGACGGCCGTGACCGTCGATTCGACCGTCACGCCGAGCAGTGCGGCAGCGGCGAGCAACGCAGCCTGCGTATGCGCCACGCCGTCCGGTTCATCCGGGAAGAGCGAGACGCGGCAGACGCCGCTTTCCACATCGTACCACGAGGTCGGCGTAAAGCCATCGTTGCCGATGATCTCAAACAGCGCGTCCGCCGTCTCGGGCGGCAGCGTGGCGGTGACGCAGGGAACGGAAGTCGAACTCGAAATCATGGCTCGGCCATCTCCACGCGGACGCGGAAAAAGCGGCTGTCGGCGTCCGGCGTCCGCCATTCAGGGTCTGTGAGCGACGCCTTGCCTTCGACCGTATACAAGCGGCCGCTCACATGCGGCGACCAGTGGACATTGCGTGCGGCATCGATCGTGGCCAAGAAAACCGACGCGGCGCTGGTCGGGTCCGTCCCCGCGACATACTCGGCCCAGGTCTTCATGCCGTCCCCGTCCGGGTCGGCTCCGGCGGCCGCTTCGAAATCCCCGTTCGCGACAAGGCCGTTGAAAGCAAGCAACCAAGCGTACGGAACCGGCACCGGCATGCCCGATGTGGTGACGTCGCAGGTCTCAAGCACGCGGATGGGGCGTCCGTTCCAAGTGGCACGACCCGACGCGATCGGCCCGTTATCGACGACCGGCTCCCAAGAGGGTGCGTTCGCCGCATACACATACGACGTGACGGCATTCAGGTCGGAGTAATACGGTGCGATCAAAGCATTGTAGTCGCAGGCATAGATGACGGAGCGCAAGTTATCGCAGGCATAAAACGCCAACTGCCGGATCTGCGATACGCCGGCGGGGATGTACAGGGAGGTCAGACCGTTGCACCCCACGAGCGCCTCATGATCGATGCTCATCACTCCGGCGGGCACAGCGAGGTGGCCGGTAAAACCAGAACACCCCGCGAAAACGCCGTCAGAAAGCTCCCGAATATACCTGGGGAGCATCAGCGGACCGACAAACCCCGAACACTCAAAGAAGGCTTTCCGGGCAATGTGCGTGACGCTGTCCGGCAACGTGAGCGAGCCGTTGAAGCTGTCGCAGCCGTAGAAAGCGCCTGCGCCGATAGTTGTCACGGTGTCCGGGATGACCAAGTCCCCCGTCACCGCAACATTCAACGCAAAGGCCAGTTCACCGATCGCGGAAATACGCCAGCCATCCACGACAGGATCCTCCAGAGGCAGTCGCGCGGGGGCAAGCGGCGGGCTGGAGACACCGGTGACTGTCAGGTTGGCACCGGCCGCATCGACCGTCAGCACCCAAGGCACAGTGCCGTGGCTGAGCGTCCCCGCTTCCGGATCATACGCCCAGCCGTCCGCGGCCCAGTGCGCATGGAGGGTGTGGTTGGTCATCGCCGTGACACGGGTTGCCGCCGTGACGCGCGCGCCGCCCTCGGGGGCCGTCCACCAGCCGGCGAAGGCGTGTCCGGCGCGGGAGGTTGTGGGCAGTGGGCCGTAGGCCACGCCGTTGGTCACCTGCAGGAGACCCGAGGGCGTCGGCGATGTGCCGCCCTGCGGGTCAAACGTGACCTCCAGCGCGACCTGCGGCGTGTCAATGACACGGATCGGCCGCCCCCGCCACATTGCGGTGCCGTCCAGCAAATCACCGGAAACATGCGGCTGCCAACTCGATAGATAGGCATGATAAATATACGCGACGACATTGTCAGATCTTTCAAAAATTTGCTCGTGAACAGATTTGGGATATTCGCCGCGGAAAGTAACATTGGTCAATGCGGCATAACAATCGAAGGCGTTAATGGAGAACGACACGCCTGTCGATGGTACGCTGATTTCACGCAGATTGATGCCGTTGATGGGGGCAATCTTGTAGGTTTTGACAGAGTCAGGAACAAAGACCGGGCCGGTCAAGGCGGACCAACTAAAGGTGTTGCTTTCAAGTGTGGTTAAGGAAGAGGGTATGGTGACGGTCGTGCATGAGAAACCGCATCCCGAAAAAGAACCGCCTTTCAATGTTACCAGCGTTTCGGGAAGGACAAGATCGCCGGTCAAGCGGGAACATCCCATGAATGCATAGTTCCCGATTTCCCGCACATACGGCGGCAGGTTAAGTGTGCCTGTCCACCGGGCACAGTACGCGAACGCACCAAGACCAATAGAGGTCAAAGTGTCAGGGAAAGTCACGGCTGTAATATGATACCCGGGAGTGTCTGCCCTCCCGCCATAAAACACCCCCCCCGCAGGTAAATAGCCAGTCCCTAGACGGCCTTGGATCGCAACGATGGAGTACCCTCCCGACACCGGATCGCCAAGCGGAAGACGACAGGCAGAGGTGGCGCGGACGCGCACGTTGGTCAGCGTGAGTGCAAACCCGTTGGCCGAAACATCCAAGACCCACGGCGTGCTGCTGTGGCTGAGGGTTCCCTCGATGGGATCATACGTCCAGATGTCTTGACCGTTCACAACCAGCGTGAGTCTCGCGGTTGTGTGCAGGTCATTGTTGTGGTTGAGCACCCGGAACTCGACCGTATAGGAGCCCGTCGCCGTCGGCGTGCCGGAAAGGATGCCGTCGGTGCTTAGCGTCAAGCCAGCAGGCAACACGCCCCGCGAGATCTCCCAGCGGTACGGCGGCACACCGCCTGCTGCAGTCAGCGCGGCGCTGTAGGCCACGCCGATTGTCGCTGCCGGCAGCGATTTTGTCGTGATGACCGGATAGGCGGAGAAGAGGAAGTCGACTCCCCACCGATTGCCCACCGTGCCGTCGCCGGGCGGATCGCTGTAGGCGCCGGTGGTTTCATTGTAGGTGTAGTGCGTGGAGACGCTGGCGGCAACCTCGACGGTCTGCGTCAGCGTCATGCTGCCATCATACGCAATGACCTGCCAGATGTCGCATGCACCAACAGTGGGACTGGGTACAGCCATCCAGTACATGCCGTTGGCATCCGTAACGGCGGATACGGCGTGGGAACCGTCGCCGATCCGGGTTGAGGCCACCTCAATGCCGGCCAGCGGCGTGCCGCCAGCGTCCGTCGCGCGCCCGCTGATAATCTCGGTTCCCTGCGACTCCGGGAAAACGTTGTACACGATGCTCCGCAAAATGGAGAACGAATAATAGGTCGTGTCGACAATCGGGAGGTTGTACCAGACGTCGTCGTTGCCCGACCATCCCATGTTGAGGTGAACGTAAAGCAGGCTGCCGGAGAAGCCGTAGCCGTCCCCTACGACCGCATGGCCGCCGCTGCTGCCCTTGATGCCCAGTCCGACGGGGAAACCCGCATCTAGATTCGCCAACACGGCATTAGGGAGATGCTCGTCGACGCCGGATTCGTAGTCGCTGATCACACAGGCGTTGGCATAGCCGAACGTGTCGGTAAACGCGGCGGCGAGTAGCGGCGTGTGCGTACCCGAAACAGACGACGCATACCGCATGTGGACGGCGACGCCGACATCTCGCGTGAGGGTACCGATGGCATCGCGCTGCTCCGGCGGGGTCTGGTCGTCCGGGACGAACGGCATCGCCTGCCAGGCGTAGGGGCCGCCGAGAAGGGTGAGCATCTCAGCAGCATCGTCCACTTTGCACAAAAACGACGATTGCGGTACGGCGGATTCCGGCCATTCATGGTAGCGCATGAGCTGGGCACCGACGGTTGCCACACAGCCACAGGGATAGTTGCTGGGCGTGAAGCAATTATAGGTATTGACGCCGCCTGCGGTTTTTTGGCCCCATTTCGATTGCATGAGCGGGGCGACGCGCACGTCTGGGATCGTCACGACGCCCTGCGTCTCGCGCGGTGCGCCTTCATCCAGCAGCGCGGCCCACGCTGCGGCGGCGGATGCGGGACTGTCGGGGCTGTCGGTCGTACACGCCGCAGGGCGGCGCGGCGTCTGAGGGGCCTCGACAGCAGCCTGCCGCTGCGCCATGTCCAGCCTCAGAATGTCCCACAGCGGGTGATGCGCGTCCTGCAACGCCGCCGCATGGCCGGAGAACGCAATGATCGGCGGGATGCGGTCATCAGCCGAGGTGACAACGAAGCCGCCTTCGCTCAATTGGACCAGATGGCCGAGTGCAGTCCCCGTCGCGTCAGCAATGACAGAGGAGGAGAGGACGTCCGAACCGACGGACGCCCCCATGGGGGCGGGGGTCCGCATCAGCCAGCGCGTCACTGCGGTCTCCGCCTGACGCGCGGTGATTTGCGCCGCGAAGCCCGTGCCGATTCCAGAAAGCAAGATGAACGCGGCGAGCCGGACAGGCGATGAAAACCAATTGAATAAACGGTTCATGCAATCACTCCTTCTTGTCGGCACCTGTGTTTACATCATCTCACACCACCGTGCAGAGGGTGTAGTGGGCGTTGACTTCGGTCTTGATCGCTTCGAGCATATCCTGCGAAACCGGCTGGTTGAGCTTGATGATCGCCAACGAACGGTGGGTCTTGGCGTTGTGCGGGTTGCGCATGTCCTCGATGTTGATGTGCGCGTCGGCCAGCTTGCGGCTGATCGCAGCGATCACGCCCGGCCGGTCGTCGTACAGGCAGAAGAGGGTGGCGCCGCTCGGCTCGAAGTAGAGGCGGTCGAACTCGTCGATGCGCGAAACCGTCTGCACGCCTTCGGTGACCGTGCCGCGCACGCTGAAGCTCTTGAGGCTCTTGCCGGCCCTCTCTACTTTAAGATCGATCGTAATGGCGTTGCCATAGCCCTTCTCGGGGTCGGCTTCGCGGTCGATCAACTCGATGCCCATATCCTTGAGGAACTTGGTCGCGGCTTTGTAGTCGTTGTAGCGGTCGAACTCGCTCCAGATGCCGGCAAGGATCGAGACGGTCAGCCATTTGCCGAAGGGCGCGAGATCGCCGTAGAAGCTGGTCTCGATCATCTTGATCGGCGCTTGAGTGCCGGACATCTGCCGCACGAGGCTGGCGAGATTAAAGGCCAGTTCGCAGTAGGCGCGCTCGAGACCCTCGGGGATGTCACGGTTAACGATGCAGCTCATGTCGGCCTTTTCGTCGAGGTCGATCAGCTCTTGCGCCGCGCGTTTCGCCGCCGTGAAGTTGGCCTCATGGGTGTTGGCACCGAGATGGGGCAGCATCAGATCGGCGATGTCGGTCATGCTCTTGGGGCCGGCCTCGTCCTTGGGGTAGACGTCGTTCAGATAGCGCAGCCCCTTCTCGGCCTTGACCGCGCGCAGCGCATCTTCGTCGACGATGCCGAAACGGGCGCAGTTGATGATTGTGGCGCCTTGCTTCATCAGGCCGATCAACTTGGTGCCGACCAGACCGCGCGTGCTCTCGCCGCCCGGGACGTGGAGCGTGACGTAATCGCTCTGGCTGAAAATCTCCTCCAGCGTGGCGGACTCGATGCCGAGATCGCGCAGGCGGTCGCGGTTGACCAACGGGTCGTAGCCGAGGATACGGCACTCGAAACCCCTGAGGCGTTTGGCAACCAGGCGACCGATGTTGCCGAGGCCGACAATGCCCACGGTCTTGCCAGAAATCTCGCGGCCCATGTAGTTCTTCTTCTCCCAGCCGCCGGCGCGGGTGGTGGTGTCGGCCTGCACGATGTGGCGCGCGTCGGCCAGCATCATGGCGATGACCTCTTCGGCGACACCGTTGGCGTTCGCGCCGGGCGTGTTCATCACGTCCACACCTTTTTTGCGGGCATGCTTGATATCGATCGTGTCGTACCCCGCGCCAGCGCGCACAACTACCTTGAGCTGCGGCAGCGCGTCGATGATCGCGGCGGTCACTTTCTCGCTACGCACGATCAGGGCATAAGTGTCGGGGTGTGCCTTGATCTGCTCCTCGATGGGCGTCTTTGCATCTTGCACTACGTTGTAACCGCCGTGCGCACTCAGAATCTCGGCTGCCACAGCATCCAACTTGGTCGGAATCAAAACTTTTTTCATGCTTCTCCAGTCTCTCGGGGTTTGATACGCTTTAAAACAAATCGGGCTGATTCAGGCGCGGCGACAGCCCGCCTGTCGCCAGCCCAAAAAAGGAAGTACTACTTTAATCCTGTTACGGACGGGAATCAAGCTCCGTCGCAACCATGAACGGACCCGGCTACACAGGGCGGAATGGAAGAGGCATGAGGAAACAGGTTACGACCATCGGCTTCGCGACACTCATCGCGATGACGACCGTCACGGCGGCTTGGGCGCAGGTCAGCCGTCACGGCAGGACACAGGGCTACGCCACCGACCACTTCGAGGGGTTTGACGCGCTCGATGAGGATTCGCGCATCCCGCAGAAGAAAAAGTCGTTCTGGTATTCGGTCGACGCCGAAACGCCAGCCGCCCAGATCCAGATCGCGGAGAAGAAAGAGGCGCGGGGGCGCAACCGTTCCGCGCGTAAGGCATACGAAGCGCTGATCCGCGAGTGGCCCACTGCCCCGGAGGCGGCGCAGGCTCAATACGCGCTGGCGCAACTTCTGGAACGGCGGGGGAAGTACGAAAAAGCTTTCGATGAGTACCAGTATCTGATTACCCATTACGCCGGTCATTGCCCGTACCAAGAGGTGCTCGACCGCCAGTTCCGCATCGCCAACTACCTGCTGCACAACAACACCAGCATGTTCGGCTGGTCCCTGAGCGGCAGCGACACGATCCGCGAGCGCTTCGAGCAGATTGTGCGTAACGCCCCGCGCGGTGCGCAGGCGCCGGAGATCATGCTGGTCATCGGTAGCATCCGGGTCTCCGAAAAAGAGCTGCCGGAGGCGATCGCCGTCTACGAGGGTCTTCTCAACCGCTTCCCGCAGGCCTCTCAGGCGGCTGACGCCGCCTACCTTGCGGCACAGTGCCGCCATGAACTCGCCGTCAAACACAACTACAACGAGCCGCGCTGCCGCGAGGCGATCGCCTTTATCAAAGCCGCGCTCGGCCGCATGCCGACCCACCCCCAGAAGGCGCAGATGACGGCGTGGCTGAATGAGCTGACCGCCTTGCTGATTGAGCAAAACTATCAGCAGGCGGTTTTCTACGATACCAAGCAGCGCAATTCCGAGGCCGCCAAGGCCGCCTACCGCCGCTTCCTTACCGAGTTCTCTGATTCCCATTACGCCGCGCAGGTCCGCGAGCGCCTCATGCAGCTCGAACGGGGCGCGGCTCCGTTGCGTTAACCATTGGAGGTTACTATGTTTGAAATGCAAAAAACGCGGGTTGTCGGCCATCTGGCCCTCTGTTCACTCTTTCTTTTCCTGATCGCAGGCTGCGCCTCGTACCGGATCGGCTCCGACGTCCCTCAAGAGCTGCGCACAATCACGGTGCCGGTCTTCGAAAACGCCTCGGGGTTCCCCGAGATCGACGCAACCGTCACCCAGTATGTGCTGCGCGAATTCCAGCGCGAGGGCACCTTCAAGATCGCCTCGCTGGACGATGCTTCGCTCAAGCTGCTCGGTAAACTGATCAAGACCGACATGCAGTCGCTCAACTACGACCGCGGCTACGGCGCACGCACCTCGGAGTACCGCTATACGCTCGTGGCCGAGATCACGCTCGTCGAGCGCGGCTCCGGCAAGCTGCTGATCGACGGTCAGCGGATCAAAGCCAACACCACCTTCCTCACGCACGGCGATATGCTGACAGGCATGCAGGATGCCGGCCCGCGCATCGCCAAGGAGCTGTCCCGCGCCATTGTCGATGCCGTGCTCGCCCATTGGGCGCCTCCCCGCGAATGAAGCTGCATGACACAGCCCGTGTCGAGCGCGCCGTCCTGATTCAGGTCGTGCACGCCCGCATGGACGCGCTGGAAGCTGCCGACTCCCTCCTCGAATTGGGACGTCTCGCCGACACCGCCGGGCTGGAAGTCGCAGGCCAGTTGACCCAGAATCGCGACAAACCCGATGGCGGCACCATGATCGGCTCGGGCAAAGTTGAGGACCTCAAGACGCTCATCGAAGAAACCGGCGCGAACACCGTGGTCGTCGACAACGAACTGAACGCCTTCCAAGCCTTCAATCTCGCCAAGGCGCTGGGCGTGCGCGTGATGGATCGCACCGAGGTGATTCTGGAAATCTTCGCGCGCCGCGCCCGCTCCGCCGAAGCGCAACTTCAGGTCGAACTGGCTCAGACCCAATTTCTGCTTTCGCGCATTCCGGTCACCGAATCGCAGCAGCGCTTCGCCGGCGGCGGTGGCGGCGCCTACGTGCGCGGCCCCGGTGAAAGCCATCTCAGTCTGCGCAACGAGCCGCTGCGGCGGCGCATCGCCGAACTGCGCAAGCGACTGGTAACAATCCAAAAACGGCGAACCGTGCGCGACCGCACCAAGCGCGAGTGGCCCGTCGTCTGCCTCGTGGGCTACACCAACGCTGGCAAGTCAACGCTCCTCAACGCGCTCGCCGGTGCGGGTGCCTACGTGGACGACCGCCTCTTCGCCACACTCGACACCAAGACGCGCAAAGTCTGGCTCGCGCCCAGCCGCGAAATCCTGCTGACCGACACCGTCGGCTTCATCCGCAATCTGCCGCACGGACTGATCGCCTCCTTTCGCTCCACCCTCAGCGTCGCGATCGAGGCCGACCTGCTGCTGATCGTGGTCGACGCCGCCTACCCGCGCGTAGCCGACCATATCGACGTCTGCTTCCGCACGCTGCGAGAGATCGGCGCGGGCGACGTGCCGCATCTGCTGGTACTCAACAAGTGCGACACCGAGGGCGCTGTTTCCGGCAAGGAAGCCGCCACCGCGACGTTGCCGCTCCTCGCCGGAAAACACCCGCAGGCGCTGCCGGTCTCAGCTCTGACCGGTTACGGGCTCGACTTGCTTAAACAGGCCATCATTCAGGAACTTCAATCGTGCTCCGCGTTGTGGCAACTGCCGCCCTCCGCAGGGGCCCGGGATCACGAACGCGCGCCTCAAGTACAAGCTTGGCCGCGTCAAACCGCAAAGGACACGACAACATGAAAAAAACCATGCTGAAATTGAATGGTGTTTGCTTCGGCAAACTTCTGAGAGCTGTATGGATCGCGGGTGTGCTTGGACTGACACCGCATGTGTTGCATGCGGCAAATCTCGGCACCATCATGCCGATGGGCGATTCGATCACACTCGGTGTTCCGGTCGCCGGCGGCTACCGTGACCCCTTGTACACATTGCTCACGGGCCGGGGCGACACATTCACCTTTGTCGGCTCTCAAACGGGCTACGCAACGGATACACTAACCACTGCCGGCCAGGCCCACCACGAAGGCCACAGCGGTTACGTGATCACCAACGGCACCGGCCGTGCCGGACTGGACGAGAACCTTGCGTCTTGGATCGGCCCGGGCAAGCAGAACCCCCAAAAAATCCTGTTGATGATCGGCAGCAACGACATCAATCTCGGCTACGACATGCCCAACGCGCCAGCCCGGCTGAACGATCTCATCACGCACATCTACGCGCTGTTGCCCGATGTCACGCTCTATGTGGCATCGATCATCCCCATGTCGGGCCATGAAGCCGACGTGCAGGCCTTTAATGCGGCGATTCCCGGCCTTGTAGAGGGGCAACGCGCGCTCGGGCGCGACGTTCGTTTCGTCCCGATGTATGAAGCCCTGAACATCAACACGGATCTGGCAGACGGCCTGCATCCGAACGCCCAAGGCTATCAGCGCATGGCGCAGGCTTGGGATACGGCGCTTCACCTGTCCACCAATCTGTCAGTTGAGGTCACCGCGCCGAAGCCAGCGCAAGTATTCTCCGCATCGGCACCGGTCAGCGTGACCGCCACCGTGGCCAATGCGAGCGGCGCCTACACGGTGCATGTCTATACCAACAGCGGCGCAGGCGCATTCGCCGAGGCGGGGACCGGCGGTTCCACCTCGCCCTACACGGTGGATCTCGGAACGTTGCCTGTCGGCGCTTACAACGTCTACGCCACGGTTACCGATACGCAAACCTCTGCCACCAGCGAGACGAACAGTTTTTCGGTCGTGCCGGATGCGCTCGCACCCGGTCAGCAGATGCTCAACCTGACCGGATGGAATCAGGACCTCATCATCGGCGCGACGGAACCGGAGCCGTCTTACAGCGTCCACATGGGTGGCTGGAACTTTTATGAAAAAGGATTGTCGGGCGGGACGCAGGGCTTGCCCGCCGATTCGTCCGGCACGCCGCGCACCATCACCAGCTCGCGCAACCCGAGCATAAAATTCCGCTTCCAGCCGTATGTCGGCAACAACGCCCTGTATCTGGATGGACCTAGAAACGCCACGCTGACGCTGGTCACGCCCGCCAAATTCCAGTCGCTCCAATTCCTGATGACGACGCGCACCATGAGCTGGTATGCGCGTCTCAACTTCGCCGACGGCACGACATTCACGACCGACACTTGGAGTGATCCCGACTGGATTGTGAATCCGGGGCCTGCCGACCGCTGCCTGACGTCATACGGACTACGGAAGGACGGTTCCACCACCACCTTTTACTCCGCATATCTCTGGATGGCGCAACGGGATGTCATCTTGCCAGCCGCCGATCAGGAGAAGATTTTGGAGTCGATCACCTTTTTCACCACGGGTAACGCCGGCAATCAGTTGGCGCTTTTTGCGGTGAGCGGACACGTGATTGAATCGGTCTTCGGAGCGAAAAACGCGGTCAATGTGCTGAGCGCGGGCGGCGGCCCCAGCGGCGGCACGCAGTTTAGCGTCGGATGGGACTTCACCGTCACCCAGCCGATCCGCCTGACGGCGCTCGGGCAGTTTGATCCCAATGCGACACCCAAAGCCAATACCGTGGCCCTCTACCGGCGGGCCGGCGAAAAACTGGTTGAAGCCAGCCTGGCCGTCGATAGCCCCTCCGAGATGAACGGTCAGTATTCGGCACGCTACGCGGCCGTCGACAGCCTGGTATTGAGTAACGGCCACTACGTGATTTTCAGCACGCAGAACGGTAACAACTTCATCGCGGGCGGCGGCACCCCGGAGGCGTCCTTCGGTCCCGGCATCTTATGGAATAAAGGTGTCGCACTCGGTGAAGGGTCGGCCGCGGGCCCGTTGCCCGGGACCGCGCCAGCTCAGTGGCCAATTGAAAATGCCGGCCATTGGCGCTACTTCGGTCCAACGTTCAAGTATGAATTGGTGATACCGCCGCCCGTTGTGACGATCACCCATCCGGCAGACGGGCAGATCGTTTCAGCCGCAGCGCCCATCACCGTCACCGCCACCGTGGCCAACGTGATCGGTACCTATTCGGTGCAGGTCTACACCAACAGCGGGACGGAGGCTTTCGCTGAAGCGGGAACCAGCGGGCCCGCCACGCCGATTGTCATTGAACTGGGACCGCTGCCGACCGGTGCCCATCGCCTTTTCGCCACCGTCACCAACATGACCGATGTTATGAGTTCGCCGACCAGCAGTGTCACCGTGGCCGTGATACCCGGACAGCAGCCCGTGAGCGTGAACGGCTGGAACCACGATCTGATCATCGGGAAAGACGAAGCGGCACCGGCGACCAGCACGCACATGGTAGGCTGGCTCTTCTACGAACGCGGGCTGGCGGGAAGCACGCAAGGCCTGCCGGCCGACGCGCCCGGCACCAACCGCACGTTCTCTAGCAGCTATACCCGCAGCGTCATCTTCCGCTTCGCCCCGTATACAAGCAGAAACGCCGTCTACCTGAGCGGGCCGGGTAGCGTGACCCTCACGCTCGTCAATCCCACCCGGTTCCACAAGCTGCAATTTTTGGAGACAACCCGCAGCATGAGTTGGAACGTCAGACTGAATTTCTCCGACGGCACAAGTTTCCTGAGCGATACTTGGAGCGATCCGGACTGGACCGCGAATCCCGGGCCGGCCGATCGCTGCCTCACTTGGTACGGACTCCAAAAAGTTCCGGATGGTAGTTTTTATACCAAATATCTCTGGATGGCTGAGCGCGGTGTCACTCTCACAGCGGACGATCGGGAGAAAGAGCTAAGTTCAATCACGATCACGACCACCGGCGTGGGTGATAAACAACTCGCGCTCTTCGCCGTGAGCGGCTACGCGCTCGGCAGTGTATCGAACGACATACATGCCGTGGACGTGCTGAGCCCCGGTAACGGTCCCTGGGGCGGTACGAGATTCAGCGTCGGCTGGGACTTCACCGTCGAAGAGACGATCACGGTCACCGCGCTGGGGCAGTTTGATCCAGATGCAAACCCCAAAGCCAATACGGTCGCCCTGTATCAGCGCGGCGGCCCGAAATTGGCGGAAGCGGCCGTGGCGGTCGACAGCCCGAGCGAGCAGAGCGGCTCCTACGCCGCGCGCTATGTCGCGATCGACAAGCATGTGGTGCTGCCGCCCGGCGACTACGCGATTATCAGCACGCAGAACGGCAACAACTTCATCGCGGCCGACGGAACGCCCATCACCTCGGTCGGTCCCGCGATTCGCTGGAACAAAGGGATTGCGCTCAGCGATGGTTCGGCGGCCGGGCCGCTGCCGCAGACCGCGCCCGCCTCTTGGCCGATTGAAAACACCTCGGCCACGCGTTACTTCGGTCCGACGTTCACTTACCGGCTGGGTGTGATTCATCCGGCGGGCACGATCATCTTCATCCACTAACACACGCCGTGAATGAATCACGCATACACAAGGGGCTGGGAATATGCTTCACGTTGTGGCGACTCCCATCGGCAACCTCGCGGACCTGAGCCCGCGTGCGCTGGAGGCGTTGAAGAGCGCCGACCTCATCGCGTGTGAAGACACGCGGCGCACGTGGGCGCTGCTCAGCGCTTTCGACATCCCGCGGCCGGAGATGATCTCATACCGGCAGGGCAACGAAGATCGCGTCGCCGAGCGCATCTTGCAGGCGGTCGCCGCCGGTCGCAACGTCGTACTCTGCTCCGACGGCGGCTACCCCGGCATCAGCGATCCCGGCTACCGGCTCATCCGGCGTGCCGTGCAGGAAAAGGTGCCGTTCAGCGTGCTACCCGGTGCCTCGGCCGTGGACCTCGCACTGCTCTTGTCCGGGCTCTCCACATCGAGCTACACCTTCAAGGGATTCCCGCCGCGCAAGCCCGGCGCGTTGCGCCGCTTCTTCGAAGAGGAGAAAACGCTGCCGCACACACTCATCTGCTTCGAGTCGCCGTTTCGCGTGGGTGCCGCGCTCAAGGCAGCGCATGAGGTGCTGGGCGACCGCGAAGCCGCCGTCTGCATCGAACTGACCAAAGTACACGAGCGCGTACATCGCGGCTACCTCACCGAGTTGATCCCGCTCTTCGGCGGCAAGCCGGTCAAAGGCGAAGTCACCCTTGTCATCGCGGGAGCCAATCCTAAATTCGCGCGCGACACCGAATGAGCGTTCGTCAGCCCCTACGCCAAACTGCTGGCCGGAGCGTACAAGCCCAAGAAGCGCAAGGATATGTCCGCGATGGGAAAACGTAGGTGACCGACATCAACCTGAAAGGGTTTTTCGGTGAGGCTAACCACGACATCCTGATACGGCTGATCGCGCGGAAAGTGCGGGACAAACGGCTGCTGCGGTTGATCGGAAACTATTTCCGGGCACCGATGCAGTTCCCGGACCGGTGCAGGGAGACGAGCGTCTGCTCGTCCTTGCTCCTACCTTTCCCAACACTTTGCAAGCCTGGCGAACAGGCGCGATCAGACGAAACTCACAAGATTCTGTTCGCGCAGGCTGATGAAGCCGGGAGAGGTCGGGGAGGGCTTGCCGATGATCAGGTGGTCGAGCACGCGGATGCCGAGAATGCGCGCGGCTTCGATCAGGCGGCGTGTGACGGCGATATCTTCTTTGGACGGGGTGGGGTCGCCCGAGGGATGGTTGTGGGCGAGGATCACGGAGGCGGCGCTGTAGCGCACGGCTTTTGCGAAGACCTCGCGCGGATGCACAGGACTGGTGTCGAGCAGGCCGCGCGTGGTTTCGATCGGCTGTCCGATCACACGGTTCTTGGTGTTGAGCAGCACCGTCCAGAATACCTCCTGCTGCAGGCCGCGCGCAAGGGGTGCGAGCATGCGGTAGATACTTTCCGGCTCGCGCACGGGGGGGGCGTTTTCGCGGATACCGTGGCGTTGCTGGTGCACCAAGGCGCGGCGGCTGATCTCAAACGCGGCAGCGAGTTCCATACATTTGATAGGGCCAAGTCCTTTGATCCCGAGTCCGCACAGCTCATCGTATTCGGCCTGGCAGAGGTTGGCAAGGCCTTTATAGCGGCGCAGCAGCTCGCGGGCGAGTTCCGTGACATTCTTGCCGGGTACGCCGGTACGCAGCAGGATGGCGAGCAGGATCTCGTCCGAGACGTTCGCGGCACCACGCTCCATGAACTCTTCGCGCGGCTGCATCGCTCGCGGCAACTCTTTGACGGTCAGCGGGGCATCGGAATTTTCAGGGGAGTGTGACGGGTGTGGGGCCATGGTTCCTCCAAGTTTCTGCGACGTGCCGCGCGACGGCGTCGGGCGGGTCGTCGTCTGTGATATCGATCCATACGACGTGCGCCTGATGGCGCAGCCAGGTTTCTTGACGTTTGGCGAGTTGGCGCGTACGCGCTGCGATACGTTCCGCGGCTTGCGGTTGTGTCATCTCGCCGGCCAGCAGGGCGCGGACTTCGGCGTAGCCGATGGCGTGGCGTGCGGTTTTGGACCAAGCCGGGGTGTCGCGCTGCAGGGCGCGGACCTCGTCGATGAGACCTGCTGCGAACATGGCGTCGACGCGCCGCGCGATGCGGGCATGGAGCTGTTCGCGCGGCATGCGCAGGGCGGGGATTGGCGGGATGTCATCCGTGCGCTGTTGGCGGACGGGCACAGTGTCATGCGCGTCGAGGTGTTCGAGGGCGCGGATCAGACGGCGCGGGTTGGCGGGGTCAGCGAGGGTCTCGAGCACGCCGGGAGCGCGGGTTTCGAGCGCGCGGCGCAGGGCGTCGGTACCTTCTGCAGCGTGAAGCGCCTGCCAGCGTGCGCGGGCTTCCGGGTCGCAAGCGCTGCCGTCGAGACCTTCGGTCAGTGCCTTGAGGTAGAGGCCGGTGCCGCCGACAACGATGAGGCCGGCGCGGGGCGCGGAGCGGAAGGCGTGATGCGCGTCGGCGAGCCAGAGGCCGGTGCTGAAGGGTTCGGCGGGCGAAACCAGATCAATGCCGAAATAGGGAACGTCGCCACGTTCGGCGGGTACGGGTTTCGCCGTGCCGATGTCCATGCCGCGGTAGACGAGCATGGCGTCGGCTGACAGGATCGCGCGGCCGGTTTGCTCGGCGAGTTGCTGGGCAACGGCACTCTTTCCGGTGGCGGTTGCGCCTGCGATGAACCAGGCGGCGGGGGAAGCGTTAATGGCGGTGGCCATGCTTTCTGTCGTGAATCCACTGAGTAAGGATGAAGAGAAAGACGCCGCAGCAGATCGCGGCGTCGGCGACGTTAAAGGCCGGAAAGTGGTGGCGTCCCCAGAAGAAGTCGAGGAAGTCGACCACGTAGTTGAGGCGGATGCGGTCGATCAGGTTGCCGAGGATGCCGCCCACGAGCAGGGCGAAGGTGATGCGACCGCCCCGCAGGTGGCCGAAGAGTTGGCGTCGCCGCCAGCACAGGAAGGCGAGCGTGAGAAGCGAGAAGCCGATGAGGAAGAGGTGACGCCCGGCGAGCATGCCCCAGGCGGCTCCCCGGTTCTCGACGTAGGTGAGACTGAAAAAACCGGGCACGATCGCCACCGAGCCAATCGGCTTAAGGCGGGCGACGGCCCAGTGTTTTGTCAGTTGGTCGACTGCGGTCAGCAGGGCGACAGAGAGCAGGACACGCATGGGTGCCTACCTGCGGCGACCGCGACGGGACATGCGCCGTTCCATCTCGGACTGACACTTGACGCAGTTGGTGGCGAAGGGCAGCACCGCAAGGCGCGGCTTGCTGATCAGTTCGCCGCACATATCGCAAATGCCGTAGGTGCCCTTTTCGATTGAGCGCAGCGCGTCGTCGATGTTGGCGATGTCGCGATGCTGGCTGCCGACCTGCTCCAGCGTCTGGAGGCGCATGAAGGCATCAGTGCCGTCCTCTTCCGGATTAACCTCGTCGTGGCGCTGCAGGGCGGCGTGACGCAGGGCGCCGGACTGGCCGGTGATACGGTCACGCATCGTCAGCAGTTCGGCTTTGAACTGCTCAAGGTCACCCTTGCGGAAGTGCGGTTTTCTAGTGCGAGCGGGACGCGCCGGCGCCTTTGGGGTGGCGGCGGGAGCGGGCACCGCAGGAGCGGGGACCACGACTTTTTTAACCGGCTTCTTGGCCGGCGAAACCGCTTTGGGGGCAGGTTTTGCGGCGGTCTTGGCCCGAGTCGCAGTACGTTTGGCCTGCGGTCTGACGGCAGACTTCACCGCTGAGGGCCGCGCGGTCTTTTTCACTGCGGCCTTGGCTTTGACCGGAGGCTTGACCGCAGTCTTGGCTGGGGCCTTGGCTTTCACTTTCACTGGGGTCTTAGTTTTGACCGCAGTCTTGGTCTTGACCGGGTTTTTTGCTTTGGCCGGGGTTTTCGCCTTGGCCGGGATTTTCGCCGCAACCTTCACCGCAGTTTTGGTTTTTACCGGGGGCTTGGCCGTGGTCTTGGCCGTGGCCTTCACCGGGGTTTTGGCTTTGGTTGGGGTTTTGGCTTTGGCCGACGTCTTGGTTTTGACTTTGGTTACGGTCTTAACCCTGGCCTTCACCGGAGTTTTGACTTTGGCCGGGGTTTTGGCTTTGACCGGGGGCTTGGCTGCGGCCTTGGCCTTTTCCTTCGCCGGGGCGGATTTCTTAGCCGTCGACGATTTCTTGGTCTGTGTACCGGACGTTTTTGACGCCGCCTGTTTTTTGACAGCCGACTTCTTGGTCGGGGTGGTTTTAGGTTTGCTCTTTTTGGCTACCGTCATGTTTCACCTCTTTCTTCCTCTCCCTGGAAAGGCTCTGGCACGTAAAGATCGCCGTGGCTTCCGCGAGTGGTGCTGTAGTATACGGGAATCGCAAAAGATAGCAAGGTGCAAAATGAGCGCGGGGTAATCGGCTAGGGGGCATGCGAGTCGAGCGCGTGTTTTGTGCATGCGCAGTCGGGAGCAAAAAGTTGAGTGTTGGGAGTTGAGCGTTGAAAGTTGAAAGTTTTTTAACACAGAGACGCAGAGACGCAGAGGTTTTTACGGGATGGCGTCGTGACCGCCGCCGGGCAAGTGACACTTGCCCCTTCCGGCGCTCCGCAATGGAACCCGAACCCATCCTTCCGCACAGCAGAGGGCGGCTCGTGGGGACACTCGCCCAAATCATGTTAATCATGTTGATCATGTCAAAACTTATTCCAGGTTTTTCGCGGCGAAGTCGTGCGGCAGGCTAAATCCTAGCTTCCGCTCTCCTCTGGCGTACTGTTGATCCATGCGCGGATTGTCTCGTCAAGGGGCAGGATGGCGTCGATGCTGGCGGCTTCGTTGCCGGCGAGGCTGGGCACTGCGACGGTGTCGCCGACCGCCTTGCCCTCTAGGTTCTGGGCCAAGGGCGCTTTGTTGGAGATGATGTTCAGGTGTTCGTCGCGGTCCCATTCGCCCAGGATGGTGTAGGTCCGCTTTGAACCGTCTGCCATGCGCAGTACGACGGTGGTGCCGGGGCCGACCTTGTCGCACGGTGCGTTGGAAAAATCGCTGCCCTTGACCTGCTTGAGTTCCCGCTGCATCTCGTCCTGGCGCGTCAAGAGCTGGCGCTGAAAATCTTTGGCCGCCTGATACTCGAAGTTTTCGCGCAAGTCGCCGTAGCTGCGGGCCGTCGCAATGTCCTGACTGTTTTTGGGTAGCTCCTCTTCGACCAGACGCTTGTAGAGGAACTGACGTTCCTTGAGAGAACGCCAGGAGGTTCGGCGCACGGCGTCTTGGGGCTGCGGCGCGACGACACGTTTACGGTCGGCTAGCGAAGGGTCAAGTTTCAACATGCGCCTCAGCAATGTATGGTGGGTGACGGGATCCCAAGCTGGCGAGGCCTGTATGCGTTCGAAGACGAACTGCCGCTGCGGCGTGTCCAACTCGGCAAAGATCGCCTCCAGCCACTTGCTCTGCTCGAAAAGTGATTTGAGGCTGTTCTGCATACGCAGGGCTTCGCCAGAGAGGCGTCCTTCCGCCAAGGCGATCGCGTGGTTCAGCAACTCGCTCAACGGCGGCAAGTCCCAATCGGCAGTCTCGGCGCGGAAGCGGAAAACCCAATTGACCAGCGTGGGCGGGGCTTTGGGCTGGGCCAGCAGATTACGGCAGGCCACAACAGTTTCGGGAAGCTCTTTGAGGGAGACCAGCACCTCGCTGAGCAGGCTGAACGGCATGCGGTCGAGGCTGCCAAGCAAGCGTTCTGCAGCATCGCCGCCCCCGGCCAGCAGGAAGGCGACCAGTGCCGAAACATCGCGTACGCCGAGGGCTTCGGCAGCCTCGATGTAACGGTCGCGCTCCCAGAGATGGTCACGCATCTGCTCGACCGGCGGAGTGGAAAAACCGAGTCGGCTGACAACAACGGCCAAGCGCGCGTAGAGCGCGGCGTCGGTATTGTGTGCGCCCTTTATGGCGAAGGCGAGCCGCTCTTCGAGCACACCGCGCTGTGTCTCATCAAGGTCGGCGATGGGGCTGGCCGCGTCCAGTTCGTTAACATCGTTCAGGATTTGGGTCGAATCGGTCAACGCGGCGAAACGCGAAAACCATGCGTTGCCATACGATTCCGGCTCGGCAAGCAGGCGCATGGACTCGGAGCGCTTGGTCGGGATAACGACCAGCGGATTGTTCTTGAGCGCCTTGCGAGCCGCGTCCCAAAAGCTTTTCCAGTCGGCGGCGGCGACAAACCCTTGGCGCATGAGCGTTTCTTCGAGCCGTGCGACGGGCATGTCGCCAAAGCTGCGCAACGCGCATACGACGAGGTCTCCGGGTTGTTCGGCCGCCATGCGTGCGACAGCCTGCGGATCATTGTGCCGCCGCGTTAGCAGATGGTCGTGCGGGGCGCGGTCGAGCGATTCACTCGCAGCGGCAAAGGTCATCGCATGGTTGGGTTTGTCGGCAAAGTCGACGGTGACGCGCTTGTAGAAATCGTCGAGTCGTTTGACGGTGCCGATGCCCCAAGCGGGATCAAGCACCAGCGTGCCGGGCTTCAGCGCGAGCAGGCGATCCAGGCGGCGGAAAGATTCATCTAGCGGGATATCGCCGAACGACACACTCTCGATCTGGGCCGAAACCAGTCGGTCTTTGCTGGCCCTCTTCAGCAGGTCGCGCAAATCGGTGGGGGTCAAGGACTCAGCGAGTTGCGCTACACGGTCCTTCATTGCGAGATAGAGGCCGGGGAACTCCGTTCGGTCGGTGAGTTCATCGATCAACACCAGCGTCCACTCCTCGGCTTTGGCTTTGTTGACAAGCTCGCAGGCGTGGATCTGCGCTAGGAGATCGGCCACAGGCATGGGACGCTGCTCCAGCAGGGTAAGAAAATCATTCTCGTTTGCGGCATTCGTCACAGGGACTTCCATCCATCGATCCTCAGTTCCACATGAAAAAGGCGGACAGATTACCAAAGGCCGATGCGAAAGGGAAGAACAGCGTGAGTTTAACTGCGGAATCATCGTAGATTGCTTCTCAAAACACGTGAATCTGATTTAATCGTGAGCGGCGACCAAAGGATCTGGACTAAAAATTAAATGGCGCGCCCACGGAGAGTCGAACTCCGCTTCCAAGGATGAAAACCTTGTGTCCTAGCCGATAGACGATGGGCGCGAAATGAACATTCAAATTAGCAAAAGAGGTGCCGCATGGCAAGAGCGCAGTTGGCCTTTTTAGGGTAAAAAACTTAAAAAACCTACATGTCAAAAATCTCTACAGTCACTAACCGATTACCTTTTTAGGATTCACTCTCACATTGCTTGCGCCAAGCGAGCGGATTCATGCCGGTCGTGCGCTTGAAATGGGATGAGAAGTGCTGGGAGGAACAGAAACCCAAATCCTGCGCGATGCGCGTGACTGAAAGCCCTTTCACGCGCAGGCGGCGCTTGGCTTCCTCAATCCGGCAGGTCAGCAGAAAGTGGTAGGGCGGTAGCCCGGTCACGGCTTTGAACTGGTTGATGAAGTGCGAAGGCGAGAGCGAGGCCTGACGCGCCAGCGAATCGATGTCATACTGCTTTTCGGGTGCGCGGCGCAGGGTCTCGATGATCACGCCGATCCGGTCGGAGTGTGAAGCCGGAGGTCCGTGCCGCGAAATCTCTAGCAGACCGGTGATAAGCCGCATGATGATGACCGTCATGCAGAGCGTGCGGTAGCGCCCCTGCAGCGAATCGTAGGCGTGGAAGAGCTCCGCAAACTCGCGTTTGGCCAGCGCGGTGTTCGCGACGAGATGGGCGGGCAGCGCGTACAACCGTTTGCGGATCTCCGCGCTTTCGGCCTGTGTGAAACGCAGTAACGTGCGCTTCGAACCCTCAGTGCGGATCAGCATGCCGTAGAGCACTGTGCCCTTAGGATAATCCAGTAGCCGGTGCGCATCCTCGGGACGGTTGAAAAACAGATCGTCCGCCAACAGCGTGTGCCGCTCTCCGTTGTTTTCCAGAACCAGCGAGCCGCGCAGGCAGAGACCGACCTCGAAGCATACCTTGTGATAGTGCGGTTCGATCGGCGCGAGACGTTTCGTGTGGCGGATGAAATAGAGGACGGGGATGTCGGTGATACCGATCTTAGCCAAGTTGAAGGCCCGGTAGTTCGGCTCGTCGCTGTAACTCATTTTGGAGTTTTTGATGGTCATGTCGTTAAATTGGGTTGCAGGCTCCGCCCGCATTGGGGGTTAAGGCTGTAAGGGGTTAAGGCTGTGAAGGAGAAGGCGGCGGAACGAACGGATGGGGAACTGAGTATTCTTTCGTGGTTAATCATTCGCAATCGCTTTGTTTGCATAGCCTCACAGCCTTACAGCCTCACAGCCTCCCTTGCCTGGCATCCATAGTACAGAGGGCGTAAAGGCAGTCAATCAGAAAAATTATCGCCCGTGACTTCTTACTTATCTTTGTGACCTTTGTATGATCATCAAAAAACTTCTGCGTCTCCGCATCTGCGTTAAAAACCGACACAAAACACAACAAAAAAAGAATCCGCATTTCGCGCACGATTTAATTGACCGAAAGAGGTAATATAGCGGCGATGACTGGATAGGGTGTTGACGCTCTGAACGCTCGATGCGGGCAGGGCGGCGGGAGGAAGCATGAAGACAAAAACCAGATGGAGATGTGGGGCGCTCGGGATCGGGTGCCTGTTGTGCGGGCTGGTGATCGGAGGATACGCGGCGCAGCGTGCGCAGGAGTCTGCGGACGGGTTGTCGTGTCAATGTGACCGCGTTGTCCCGGTTACCACGGGTGCGGGTAACGACACCGAGGCGGTCTGGTCGCCTGAAGGACGGCGGATCGCTTTCCAGACAGACGCGGCGGGTGATCTGGACATCGCCGTTGTCGATCTGGCGAGTGGCAAGGTGACCACGCTGGTGGGCGGCGCGGGCCAGGCTTGCTATCCGGCGTGGACACAGGACGGGGCTTTGGTTTATGCGTTCGGGCATCACACTGGGACCGCGACGCAGGCCGCCGCTGCGCGAGCCGATTACGGATACGGTTTACGGCTGTGGCGGGACGGCGCGACGCAGGTTCTGACGCAGGGGTATTGGCGCGACTACACGCCGAGCGTGACGCCGGACGGCGGTGCGGTGCTTTACGCTTCGACGCGCGGTGAGGACGGCGACGGCGTGTCGATCTGGCGGGTGGCGCTTGCGCCGGGTGCGGCCGCCGAGCGTCTGGCGCGCTCGAATGGCGACTTGGGCGGGATGGTTCAGCCTTCGCTCTCACCGGACGGCAGGTTTATGTTGTGGGCGCAACTGGACGATTTTCGCCAGAACTGGCGGTTGTACGCGGCGCGCGCGACCAACCTCGCCGAGAGTGCCTTTTTGACGCCGCGCACAATGGGTGCCTACGCGCCGCGCTGGTCGCCTGACGGCCGGCTGGTGGCGTTCACCGGTTTCCGCGAGGGCGATCCCGGCTGGGGCGTCTATCTGCTGGAGCCGCGTTCGGGTGCGTTGTCGCGTCTGGAGACCGGCGCGGGGCAGTCGCGCAGTCCGGCTTGGTCGCCCGACGGTCGGGAGTTGGTTTTCGAAAACAACCGGACCGGAGCGTACAAGCTCTACCGGACTCGCGTGACTTGCCGGATGCCGCCGCCCCCGCAACAAACAGCGAAAGCCTCTTGGGTTGTCCGTACGGAGGCGCGTCTCGAACGCAGCGGCAGCGCGACGGAACTGGTGGCGGCGGACGGCAAACGCTTGGCGGGAACGGTTGCTCAGGGGAGGAAGGCGGTGACCTTCGAGCGGCCGTCCGGACTTGATTTCGGGACTAACGTTTTCTTTGTCAAGATGACGATGACGGTTGACGGGCCGACAAAAGACGTGCAGATGGCAGCGATCGGACGCTATGCGGAGCACGCGCTGGGTTGGCAAATGTACGTCGACCCGGGTCAGCGGATCTGGTTTAACGCACGCAACCCTCAGGGCGATTTTGTCGGCGCCCGGTCGGACGCTCCGGTGGCTTTGGGTCGCCCCGTGAATGTGCTGGGCATCCGTGAGGAGGGCGGAATCGTGCGGTTATATGTCGACGGTAAACTGCAGCGCCGGAGAGGCGCCGGTGCAACCATGGCTTATGGCCCCGCGCTCTCTCTTTCACTGGGACAATGGCCAGGCGGCGGCGCGCGGTTGAACGGGCGGGTCGAGTCCTTCGAGTGCGGGCGCGGCTATCCGGCGGGTGTGCCGCGTCAGGTGACGCGCGAACAATTGTTTGGGGAGGTGGAGTGATGGGCAAACGATTTCTGAGCGTCAAAATTGTGGGGTTGGCGCGGACCGTGTGGGGTCTCGCGTTGATCGGTGTCTGTGTGTTGGGGGCGGAGGCCGCAGAGCGTTTCGAGGCGGTCGCTCTCGTGGACTCGCTGGATTTCGCGGCGTCGAAAGACAAGGCCGGCCGTTTCCTGTTCGATACCGAAACACCGGTCGGCAACCGGGCATTGCTGGAGCATGTGCTGGAGACCGGAGCGAATACGATCCTTTGGCGCAACTGCGCGGGCGGGACCATGCGTTACCTGAGTGAGGAGACGCGGCTGCCTTGGGTCGAGTCGCCGCTCGATAAACGCCGCCTGCCGGACAGCCGCCCCGTGTACGGATGGCTGCGGTACTACCAGAGCGAGCCGGACATCATTCGCGACATATTCGGCTTCTGCAAGGAAAAGGGGCTGAACGCGGGCATCCACTGGCCGTTCGAGGAGACGCACTGGCACAGTTGGACGATCGGTCCTTGGAACTTGGACCACCCGCAGTACTGGGGCGTGAGCGCCGACGGTCAGATTTGGTCAGGGCGTTGCAGCCTGGCCTATCCCGAGGTTGTGGCGCATAAACTGCGGTTGGTGGACGAACTGCTAGAGCGCGGTATGGACCACCTGTTCATCGATACGGTACGGAACGGCGGCTGGAGTCCGCTGGACGAGTATGTGCGGCCGGAGGTCGAGCGCTGGCGTCGGAAATACGGGACGGAGCCTCCGCAAGACGGGCGTGATCCGCGCTGGTGTGCGTTCGTCGCCGAGACCACGCACGCCTATCTGGTCGCGCTGCGGCGGCATCTGAATGCGTCGGGCCGCAAGGTGCGCCTGATGTTGGGAGTCTTTGAAATCGCCCCGTCCGCCGACCAGCCGGATTTCATGCTCATCACGCGCAGCATCGATTGGCGGCGGCTGGTTCGCGAGGGTGTGATCGACACGCTGGTGGTGATGACCGTGAAGTGGGATACTGCGCGGCCGTTCGAGAGCACACGCGAAATCTACCGGAACATCATGGAGACGTGCGGCGGCCGCTGCGAAGTATTGTTCCCCGTCTCCATGTATAATTTCTCGAAGAAGGGCATCCCCAGCTATCAGGAGGCCGTGAAGCTCTCAGCGCCCGAGGTGGCGGAAAAGCTGCTGAAGATCGCCTGGGAGGAGGGCGCGGACGGTATCTGCATGGAGTGCGTGGACTACGAGAACTACTCGGCGGAGACCCGCGCCGCGCTGCGCACCGCGTTGGACGGCGCGTGCCGCCTCAAGCGGGAGGCCCGCTGAGCGGCAAGACTCCCCCGTGAAGAAAATCAATTATCGATGGAAACTATGGACACACAGACTTATTGGAAAGCGTGGTCGGAGCGGTGTCGCAGGGATCTGACGACGGACATCCTGCCGTTCTGGATGAAGCACGGCTGGGACCGGCAGCACGGGGGCGTTTACACCTGTGTCGATCGCGACGGCACCCTGATGGACTCGACCAAGAGCGGTTGGTTTCAAGGTCGCTTCGCCTTCGTCTGTTCCTACGCCTATAACGCGGTCGAGAAAAAAAAGACGTGGCTCAAGGCGGCGAAGTCGACGCTTGATTTTATCGACGCGCATCTCTTCGATGCGAGGGGACGCGCCTATTTCTCGCTGATGGCGGATGGAACGCCGCTGCGGATGCGCCGCTACGTTTTCAGCGAGTGTTTCGCGGCGATCGCGATGAGCGAATATGCGAAGGCGACGGGATCGGCAGAATACGCCGCGAAGGCGCTCGAGTTGTTCAAGCGCATCAAAACGTTCGTGCATGATCCGGCGATGACGCCGCCCAAGTTCGAGCCGACTTTCGAGACGCAAGGGCATTCACTGACGATGATCCTCATCAATGTGGCGTCGTGTCTGAAGGAAGTCTGCGACGATCCCAGCCTTGATGCGCAGATCGCTGAATCGATCCGGCTCCTGCGCGAGAATTTCGTCCATCCCGAATTCAAGGCGCTTCTGGAGACCGTGGGGCCGAACGGCGAGTTCATCGACACGATGATCGGGCGGACGATCAATCCGGGGCACGCCATCGAGACGAGCTGGTTCCTGATGGAGGTCGCCGAAAAGACGCAGGACAAAGAGCTGCTGAAACTCGCGCTCACGATTCTCGACTGGTCCCTCGTGTGGGGCTGGGACAAAAAGTATGGCGGGATTATTTCCTTCAGAGACTGCCGCAACTTCCCGTCCCAGTACTATGAACAGGACATGAAGTTCTGGTGGCCGCAATGTGAAACTTTGATCGCCACGCAACACGCTTGGAACCTCACGAAGAAGCCGAAGTGGCTCAACTGGCACCGGAAGGTCCGCGAGTGGACGTATGCGCGAATGCCCGATAAAAAATTTGGTGAGTGGTACGGCTATCTGCACCGCGACGGCACGGTCGCCCAACCGGCGAAGGGCAATCTCTTCAAGGGACCGTTCCACATCCCGCGCATGATGATAAAGTCGATTGAACTTGCCAAGAGCGTCGAATGAACAAAAATACCACGAAAAAAGGATTCTTTTATCGCGAACGTTTTAGCGTTGTTTTTGTTCTATACTTGTGATGTGTTAGGTTGTATTTGGGCATAGTTCGGGAAACGCGAAGGAGATTGCGATGAGTGGTAGAACAATGGTTTTAGGCGCGTTGGCAATAGGGATTGCTTCAATCGCGAGGGCGACGCCAGTCATTCCTGCGGACAGCGTATCCGTTTCGCAAAACGCGGGGCGTGTGGTGACCGTCACCTACACGCTCGGTGACGAGAACAATCAGGAGTCTGCGATTGTCACGGTGGACTTCGAAACCAATGTCACCGGAACGGTCGAAGGCCCGTGGGTGTCGATCGGCGAGAGGAACTTCCGTAATGTGAACGGGTTCGTGAACAAGGTCGTTGAACCGGGCACGCACACGATCATCTGGGCCCCGCGGGAGACTTGGCCGGACCGGGTGATCCAAGGGGGTAATTTCCGCGCCAAGGTGAAGGCGTGGGCCAAGACCTGTCCGCCCGACTATCTGGCGATAGACCTCGTCGCGCCCATGCGGTACTACTACACGTCGACAAACGCATTGCCGTTCGACATTGGCGACGACATCTGCCGCAAGGACATTCTGCTGATGAGAAAAATTCCTGCGGCGGGCGTGGAGTGGCGCATGGGGGCGCCCGATGGTGAAAAAGGCAAGGGCGTCAATAACCGTTACACGGCAATGGAGACCACGCACTACGTGACGTTATCCAGTGATTACTATTTTGGGGTATTCCTGATCACCCGCTGGCAGTACGCCCGTATCATGGGTGACTCGGCAATCGCCTCCCTTCAGAAACCATGCCAGGCCGTGACCGGCATGAGTTACGATCTGGTGCGCTACGCCGGACAGACGACTGCGGCGAGCGGCAATGTATGGCCGACGGATAAATCTGTGAACAGCGGCTCGATGCTCTACAGGCTCCGCCAGATGAGCGGTATCGACACGTTCGATCTCCCGACCTCTGCGCAGTGGGAGTTTGCCTGTCGTGCCGGAACATCGTCGGCGCTTTACACCGGTCTGGAACTCGCCTCGTCCGACCCGAACGCTCTTGATTCGGAGGACACTAACCTCAACGATATCGCCTGGTACCGCTTCAACACTGGCGGTGTGTGCCCAGACCGCGTGGGAACGAAGCTCCCGAATGGCTGGGGACTTTACGACCTCTACGGGACAGTCTACGAATGGTGCCTTGATTTCGCGCGCACAGCGTGGTCGACAAACGAGTTGGATCCGGAAGGGCCGGTGTCCGGCACCCAGCGATTTCAGGTGGGTGGCGTCAACAACGACTGTCCGGCGCGTTGCCGTTCCGCGTTTCGCATGGGCCGTGACCCAAGTTCGGCTTATCCTGGTGCGGAGATCTTCGGCGTCCGTGTGGTGTGCGGCGTGGCGGCACCCTAAACAGGAGGTAAACGTATGAACACACGGTTTCTAAAATTATCTTTGGGCCTGTCGACTATTGCGACGGCGCTGTCGCTGTTCGCTGATGTGGCATGGAAATACGACACGTCAGCCCGTCCCGCCGACGACGTGGTCGAGCAGTCTGCCATTCTCGGCGTATCGTCTGTTCGGCCATCCGTCGCCGCTGCCGTTGATTCGGGTGCCTTCTGCGAAGTGGCGTCCGACGGTTGCGCCTTCGATTCGCGGCCGATGAGCATGGTATTGATCTTACGCTGAAAGAAAGGACGTTAGACATGAGGTATGATGCAGGCTCTTTTGCGTTGTCCGTCCTTTGTGCGGCAACGACGATGGCGATGCCGGTGGTTCCCACAAACGACGTTGTTTGCGTGCAGGATCCCATCACGAAGATCGTCACCGTGACTTACGTCTTGGGTGACGAGAACAACCAGGAACCCGCGATCATTACGTTGGACTTTGAAACCAACGTCACCGGAACGGCTGAAGGCCCCTGGGTGTCGATCGGCGCGAAAAACTATCGAGATCTCGGTGGCGCTGCCAACCGCCTGGTGCAGGCGGGAACCAACACAGTCACATGGTGTCCACAGAAGGGCTGGCCGAACCACGCGGTATCTGCCGCCGGATTCCGCGCCACAGTCCGGGTTTGGACGAAGGATGACCCGCCGGACTATCTGGTAATCCATCTTGACGAACCCTACGGCCAGCGGTTCTACACATGCGAGGATGCCTTGCCTGGCGGCATCGAAAGCGACATCTACCGCCGCGATCATCTGGTGATGCGGCGTATCCATGCGGCCGGCGTCACTTGGCGTATGGGGGCGCCGATCGATGAGGTCGGTCGCTCTGGAAGTCTGGAGACGCCGCGGTTCGTTACGCTCACGAGCGATTATTATATCGGCGTCTTCCCGTTTACGCTGTGGCAGTACTGCTATGTCCAGCGGATTTTGCCTCCGACCTGTACCGACGAGGATGGTGCCTGTGCGCTCGACACTTGGTCGTGGAATCACGCTCGTTACGGGGGTGCCGATAATCAGCCTGAAAGCGGGAAGGTCTGGCCGGAGGACAAGTCTCTGGTCAGCGGTTCGATCCTGTACAAAATGAGAGACCGTTTCGATCTTCTGTTCGATTATCCCACTGCCGCGCAATGGGAATACGCCTGCCGTGCCGGCACGACCACGCCGCGTTTCGATGGTTCGTCCTGTGCTTACGGGTGGAATACCAGATGGGATTCCGAATACGAGGACGCCGCGATGGACGCATACGCTTGGTATGCCCATAACAGCACCTTTGGACATAAACGTGTGGGGATGAAGAAGCCCAACCCTTGGGGACTTTACGACATGTACGGTCTTGTCTACGAATTCTGTTTGGACTGGGCAGATCCTTCGCCGAGCAACGATCCCATCACGGATCCGATCGGCCCCGACACTGGCACGGAACGGATTTTTTGTGGTAGTGCTTGGAACGGCGGCGTTCCGTTTTTGCGGTCGGCGGTGCGATCAAAGTACCTCCCTAACGTGACTTACGCTGAACACCGTCTCTTCGGCTTCCGCGTGGCGGCACCGCTGATGGATCCCTGACCGATTATTACTAGAGGCTCTTGCAAAAACCTTCGTGGCATGGGTGTTCCGCCCATGAACCACGGGCAAGATGCCCGTGCCACACCTGTAAGTAAGGGGTTTTGCAAAAGTTCACTAAAAAAAGGAATGTACAATGAAAGCAATTTCGCTCGGCTGCGGCATCGTTGCCGCATGTCTGCTTGGCGGGATTCTGTACGGCGCGGAGACGGTAAAAGCAGAGCCCAAGGTCCGAGGACGCAATCATCTCCTGCCGCAGGACTTCGAGACACCCCGTCCAGATGGACGGTTTGAGAATCACATGGCCTTCGCCTGGGACTATGTCCGGCGGATGACGCCGGAGTACTCTTTCGATAAGTTGAGGGAGGCCTCCGAGATGCCCGCCTGGCGTGCGAAAGTGCGGACGAAGTTGGGCGAACTCTTGCAGATTCCGGTGCCGTTGCCCAAGGTTGAATTCAAGCTTTTGAACGAGGAGAAACGAAACGGCTACCGGCTCCATCGCTACGAGTTCTATCCGGAGGAGCGTCTCGCTATCCCGATTCTCGTTCTGGTGCCGGAGAATGCGATCGCCGGGAAAAAACGGGTTCCGGCCGTCGTCTGCATGCCGGGGAGCGGCGCGTCGCTCAATTCGCTCGCAGGGGAGCCGGACGAATTCGGGAACCGCTACCCTGCGCGTAACCGCCAAGCCTGGCATTACGCGCAGATCGGCATGATCGGCGTGGCTATCGAGAATCCGGCCACGGCCGAGAGTGGCATACGCGAGGTTAACCATTTTGCGACGCAGGCACAGTTCGCGCGGATGATGACGCTCGCCGGACGTAGCAACTGGGGATTCATGACGAAGCATGTGCTCCAGACGATCGACTTTATGAAAGAGCATCCGAACGTCGATTCCGAACGGATTGCCGTTTCAGGGATGTCGCTCGGTTGCATCCCCGCGCTCTACGCTGCGGTGATGAGCGACGACGTAGCGGCAGTCGTCTACAACGACTTCGTCTCCTCATGGGCGGCGAACGCGCTTTCGGTGACGAAAAATCTGGGCGGAAGCGTCGACGCCCGGCGGCCGTACGGGTTCCACCGTTGGTTTGACGATGAACCGGATCTGATGGCAGCCGTGGCGCCCCGTCCGATGATCTTCAGCGAAGGCGGTGCGTGGAAGGGTGTCATCGAAAAGGTGCAGCGCGCGTACCGTCTAGCAGGTGCGGAGCAGAATCTGCGCATCGCCTATTACGAGAAATACGCCGATCCTGCGACTCGCAAATACGAGGACGTTGCTCTCCATCAGGCGAAGGGGCTTACGGGCAACGACTATCTCCTCTTCTCGAATGTGGACGCTGGACAGCACAGCTTCCACCCCGACGTGAACCTGCCCTGGATCGCGGAGGTATTTTTCGGCAAGGCCGATTTCACACCTCGGCAGTGGGCCATGATCAGAGCATCGGTCGTCTGGCCGGCTCAGCAACAGATGCCGCTTGATTATGAAGTTGAGCCTCCCGAAGAAAAACGTGCCGCAGGTGATACCTGGGCAGGTGGACTTGGCCCGGTGGTCTACAACACGGACGGTTGTGACATGCTGGACTATCCGGTCGGAGATCCGATCACGTATGAGGGGTTTGTCGCCCAACGGCTCGCCCGGGACATCCCCGGCAGCGGGGTGTCTGCGGTCGGCTATTGTCCGGTCAGTTCCGGCTTCGGGTTTTTCACCGCGCTCAAGATGGGCGATACGCTTCTCAACCCGCTGCCGCCGGGATCCCGTTGGCGCGGACGCGATGTCTACAACGCTACGGCCGATTTCGCTAAGCAGGGGCTTGATGCGCTGGAAATGGGATTGCGATATTCGCGTTCAGAGGGACGCGTGGCGGTGGCCTCGTTGCGGATGAACGACACGCATGACCAAGAGCATACCCCCGAGAAGCCCTATTTCCTTTTCTCGCCGTTCAAGATCCGCCATCCTGAATGCCTGATGGGCACACGGGAAAAGAAACCGCCGCTCTGTGCATGGAGTGCGGTCGACTACACGCGGCCCGAGGTTCGAAAAGCGATGGCCGGTTATGTGCAGCAACTCGCCGATAACTACGACTTTGACGCACTGGATCTCGATTTCTTCCGGCACGTGCAATATTTCCGGTCTGTCGCTTGGGGAGCGGAGTCCGCCTCCGACGAGGAGCGGGCGATGATGACAGATCTGGTGCGGGATATCCGGAAAATCCTTGATGCACGGGGAGCCCAGAAAGGACGTCGATTGCTCCTTTCGGTGCGCACGCCCGATTCCGCCGCCTATTGTCATGCGGTGGGGCTGGACGTCGAGCGGTGGATGAAAGAGAAGCTGATCGACGTCTGGTGCGGTAGCGGCTATTTTCGGCTCTGCCCGTGGAAGGAGTCCGCGGAGTTCGCCCACCGTTACGGTGTGAAGTACTATGCCTCGCTGGATGAGTCACGCATTGAGAGACACTGTGCCCGCCTCAAGCTGCCGCGATTGGACGGACGCAATTCGCGCGAGAACTTCGCGGCACGGGTGGCGGCGGCTACAGAAGAGGGCTGTGACGGTATCGTGTTCTTCAACATTGATGACTATCCCGAATCCGAGCGCAAGGCCATCGCTGCGCTGGTTCCGGGCAAAACGGATGGCCTCAACAAAGACTATTTCCTCGTCAACCGTGGTTCTGGCGGTTACACGATGGAAGGGTTCCTTAAGAATGGGACGCGTTTTCGTAAACTGCCGCCAGTCGATCCTGGGCGCGGGGACGCACCGCAGCTTCAGGCGAACGATCCGTACGTCTTCGAAATGACGGTTTCGGATGATTTCTCCTTCCGTTCGGCACAGGCTGTGGTAACAGCCGAAGTGTTGATTCAACCTACCCTTCCGAAAGGCCAGTTGCCGACCCTGATCGTGAATAAAACGGCGCTGGATGCCCCGACGGTTCCGCGCAAGGATGTCATCACGTTCTCGATACCGGTTTCAGCACTTCATCGTGGCGCAAACCGTTTTTCTCTGTCCGCGCCAGAGGCGTGCCAGTTCCGAGATTTTGTGTTGCGCGTGCGGCATTAGATGGTGATAGGTCGTGTTTGAGCATGAGCCGGGAAACGCGGCGGGATTATCTGAAGATCACAAGGAAACGAAAGTGAAAAAGAATAAGTGTGCCATGAATCTGGCAGGGATGATGGCGGCGGTTGCCGCATGGCAGGGTTTGGGCGCGGAGGACGCCATCAACATCGGCGGGCGGCGTGAGCTGTTTGTGGATGACGCGATGGTCAGCACGATCTCGGGCGGTCTGCGGATGGTTCTACATAGGCCCGAGCGCAAGGAGATCGTGCTGGAAACCGACCGACCGTGGGAGGGGAATGCGTCGGGGTACCAGTCCGTCCTTTACGCGGACGGAAAGTATCGGATGTACTACCGCGGGATACACTATGGCGAGGACATGGGAGTGGGCGATACGACGGTCGAAAATCACGAGTGGGTTCTCTGCTATGCTGAGAGCGCGGACGGTGTCCGGTGGACGCGGCCGGAGCTCGGCATCTGCGAGTTCAAGGGATCGCGTGCGAACAACATCATCCTGAACGGGGCCATGGTCAAACCATTTGCGCCCGATCCCGCTTGCACGGCTGTCTTTGTCGATACGAATCCGGCGTGTCCCGTCGACCAGCGCTTCAAGCTGGTTCTAACAAATGAGAACCGGAAGGACAAGGAGCACTTCGGCGTACATGTGATGGTCTCGAAAGACGGCATTCATTTCAAAATGCTGACCGAAAAAAGGTGCATATCCGACGGGCTGTTCGATTCGCAGAACACGATCTTCTGGGATCCCGTCGCCAGAACCTACCGCGCCTACTACCGCAATTTCAGGAACGGTATCCGCGACATCATGACCAGTTCGAGCACCGACATCCTGCATTTCCCCCCAGGGAAACAGGTGGTGCGCCAACAGGGCAAGGATTACGCGCTCTACACCAACCAGATGCAGCCGTACTACCGTGCGCCGCACATCATCCTCGGCTTCCCGATGCGCTACTATGATCGCGGCACGGACGCTTGGGGCTGGCCCGCGATGTCAGCATTGCCGGGTGTGGAGAACCGGAAGATGCGCTCGGCCAAGTCAAACCGTTACGGCACGGCGGTTACAGACGGCATGCTGCTCGCGAGTCGTGACGGCGAGACGGTCCGACTCTGGGAGGAAGCCTTTATGCGGCCCGGTCCGCGGCAGAAGGAGAGTTGGACCTACGGCGACAATTTCATCTTCTGGGGTCTGGTCGAAACCGCCTCGCATCTGGGCGACGCACCGAATGAAATCAGCTTCTACTCCACCGAAGGTTACTGGCAAGGCAACTCCACCAAGTTCCGCCGCAGTACATTGCGCCTCGACGGCTTTGTCTCGGCGCAGGCTCCGGCTACAGGCGGCGAGCTGATCACCAAGCCCTTGATTTTTGCAGGCGCGGCGCTTTCGATCAATTTCGAAACCGGCGGGCCGGGCGAGTTGAAAGTGGAAATCCAAAATCTGGATGGATCGCCGGTGCCGGGCTATGCGCTGGCCGACTGCTTTCCGATCTTCGGCGACCACATCGATTTTCCTGTATCGTGGAAAGGCAAGGGCACGGATGTGAGCACGTTAGCCGGTAAGCCCGTGCGCATCCGCTTTGCACTCAAAGACGCGGATCTCTATGCATTTCAATTCTTGCCGCAATAAAAGAGGTATGGCGGGTCGGTCGCGGGCGTTTTCGCCCACAACAGCGTGCCGTGCAAAGAGCTGGTGCACTTGCAGTGCTGCGGCATAAGGGCTTCGGGTTGAAAAATACCACGAAAAAAGAATTCTTTTATCGCGAACGTTTTGGCGCTAGTTATGTCTTATGATTATGGGGTATTGAATGGTGGTAGGTCGTGTTTCGGCATGATTTGGAAGACGCGGAGGAGGTCGCTTATGAATACGGGCAGATTGAGTGTCATCGGATGTGCGTTAGCCTGGCTGGCGTGGTCGGCCATTTCTGCGGCTGCGGCGGATTACTCGTGGGTCGGCGGCGGACCTGACAACAAGTGGACAACATCCGACAACTGGCAGGGCGGCGCAGGCTTTCCCGGTGCGGTGGGGGACGTCGTCACGCTGAACGCGGCGGACACGGTGCGGCTCGACACCAACGGGGTCGTGACGCTCGGACGGCTGCAGCTCACTTCGACGACGCCTAAGACGGTGCGCATTGAGGCAGACCCTGGGGCGGCATTCTCATTCAGCGGCATTGCAGCGCCGAATAGTGGCTTCCAAGTGGGCGGGCATGTGGACAACCGTCTGGTGATCGTCCCGGACATCGTGATCCCGAGCCGGATCGACAAGATGGGCGCGGGGAGCATAGCGTTTGAAGGCGCGATTTCCAGCACGATACCCAGCGGATACGCGCTGGTTTTCGGTGCGGGCTCGACCCTCTTTTCGGGTGACGCCTCGCTTGCGCTCCCTTCCGCAACTGTGGGTATCGGCAATGCAGGTGCCCAAGCTGTCGTAACGCTGACCAACCAGGCGGCGTGGTCAGTGGGGCAGTTGAATTTTGGCGTCTCCAGCGCGGCGACTACACGAGGCACGTTGGTGCAGGATTCCGAGCAGAGCGTGGTTGAAGCCGGAAGTGTGTGCTTGGGTGCCAGCAACTCGGCCGGTAACACCAACGGCTACTACCTGCTGCGCAAGGGCACCTTGAAGGTAACGGATATGATTGTGGGCGTTAACTCGCCCGGGTGGTTCGAGAATGAGCAGGGTGTATTGCGCAGCGACAGGGTGCAGGTGCAAAAAGGCGAGTTCGTCCAGCGCGGCGGCTTGACCGAGATCGGTGCGCTATCGGTGGGAACTAGCAATCTGACCGCCGCCGTGAGATTGGCGGGCGGTACGCTGCAGGTCTCAAGCGACATCAGTGCGTTGTGGATGCCGGAGTTGCAGACCTTCGACTTTTCAGGCGGCGTGCTGCGCGCGCCAAATTCGCTGTCGTGTCAAATTCCGACTGCGCTTAGCGGGAGCGTGACCTTTGACACGCCGATTGCCGGCCAGGGGCTCACGATGCGTCGCGGTTTTTCAGGACGCGCGGAGATCGTGAAGACCGGCGCGGGCGGATTCGGGCTGGGGACGATGCGACAGGCTTGTCTATCGGGCAGCCTGATTATCAGTAACGGGTATGTCAACCTGCCGGGTGACTTTGAGCTGTCCAGCTTCGCGGGCTCTGAGGAGCCCTTGGCCGTGAAGGTGTGCGATGGGGCGACTCTGCGTGTTGAACACATCACAACCGTCGTCTCTGTGCCGCTGGATCTTGAAATCGAAGGCAGCGGCAAGATCCTTTTTTACTACGGGGGGGGCATATACAACCGTGGCATTGTAGTTGCGCGCACGCTCTCCACAAACGGTGTCGCACTGCCGCCGGGACGCTATACGACGGACCACGGTTTCATAACAGGGGGTACGAAGGCATGTTCTGTTGTTGTGCCGATCACCTGGATCGGTGCAGGCGACGGTGAGTCGTGGGACGATCCGGCCAACTGGGCGGGAGGGAGCGTCCCCAACGGCACAACGGCCGTTGCAGATCTCTCGAATGCGCGCGGGGATGTGCGGCTGGACAGTGCGGTGACGTTGACCTGTCTGGTTTACAACCCGCAGGGGGCGCGGCGTAAGCTGACGCTTGCCGGCAATGGTTCGCTTACGCTGCATGTGCCGTTTGTCGTCTCGCCCTGCCTGTTTGTCGGGCCGGGGCGGACGCTGGTACTGGATGTGTCGCTCAGCCGGACGCCCGGCGATGGATCGCTGGCGATCACCGGCGGCGGTGTGGTTCAGATCAATAAAGGGTTCCCCGGAATCGGCGGGATCCAAGGTTCCGCCTTTTCGCTCAACGGAGAGCTTGTGTTCGGTGGTGTCACAGAGATGGGTAACACGTTCCTGGGAGCGTGGCGGCACGAGCTATACGGTAGTGGCTCCGTCGTTTTCACCAATGGCTGCCACTTGACCTGTCAGCGGATTTTGAACAATCCGAATGGATTCTATCCGCTGGATCAGATCCTGCATGACGGCGGCACGGTGACCTGCGGCGATGTCTTTATCACCCGGCACAACTACACAGCCACCAGTCCTTACGCCTATTTCATGCGTTCCGGCTCACTGACGACGACCAATGCGAACGGTATCTGCCTCGGCATTTACTATTCAGGTTCTTGGGTCCGTTATTCAGGTGGATCGTTTATCATGAGTGGCGGCACGGTCAACAGTGCCCGGTTCGCGATGGGCTTTCCCGATAACGTCATTGATCTACACGGCGGCACGGTGAATCTTGGCGCGGGCGGAATCATCTCGACCACAAACGAGCAGGGTACAGTCCGACTCGGCGGCGTATCGCTACGTGCGGCCGCGAACTGGTCATCGTCGCTCAACATGGCGCTGAGCGGTGAGAACGGTAGTACGCTCTTCGACACGCAGGGCCGCACGGTGACCTTGAGCGGCGCGCTGTCGGGTGCGGGCGGACTGGTCAAGACGAGTGCCGGGACATTGAGCCTCAACGGTGCGACCAACACCTTCACCGGTCCGCTTGTGGTGGCTGGCGGGGAGTTGGTTTGCGGGGCGGCATCGGTTTTCAACGGCGTGACCGATCTGATCGTCACGAACGGCACGCTGCGCATTAACGGCGAGGTGCTCTCGGACGGCATGACCTTGCGCGTAGGCGGGACGGGCAGTCTGCTGTTGGCGGCCGGCAGGGAGTTGGTGGTCGACCGGCTCTATCAGGACAACACTCTGCGGCCGGCCGGCAGTTACACTTATGGTGAGGGTACCGTTACCGTGCGTCCGTACGCCGGGATCGTCTGGACCGGCGATGCCAATGACGGGGCACTGTGGTCTACACTGGGTAACTGGGCTAACACGGCTAGCGTGCCGAACGGCTCGGACGTTCAGCTGGATCTGGGCTTTTCGCAATTCGAGGTGTCGGACCAGATCGTGCTCGATGTTGCGCCCGGCGTGGCTCTGGCGGGGTTGACGTTTGATCAAGGTGCGCAGGGTTGCACGCTGACGGTTACTTGTCCCGCCTTGGCGACCAACACGCTCACCTTTGCCGCTAACGGGACGGTGTGCGTGGCAGAGGGACAGACACTGGTGCTGGATACGGATGTCTTCCTGAACGGGGATCTTTTCAAGACCGGTCTGGGCACGCTGATTCTGGATCGGAGTACTGCTTCGGCCAGCGCGAACGGTGATTTCCGGCTCTACATCCGCGAGGGCCGTGTGGTGAACCGCGGGGCGATCAGCCAGATGGCCGTGCAGCCAGCCAACGCCGCGCGCCATGTGCCGCCGCCCGAGTACGTACAGGAGGGGCCGCGCGCTGTGATGCAAAACCGCGTGTTTGCGTTGCCGGGGTACTGGGCCGGTAGTAATGCGGAGCGGGGTGTATTTGTACAGCGCGGAGGGGTGGTTGATCTTACGACGCCCTCCGCCGCGTTCTACAACGCGGGCACCGGTTTTATGATTGCGGGCGGTACTGCCACCGAGGGACGTTATGAGTTGGAGGGCGGCGAACTGATCACTTGCCCGGCACAGCCCGCTTATGTGTCCGGCAACAACGCGCACGGCGTCTTCTGCCAGAGCGGCGGAACCTCTACGTTCTACCGATTAACCCTGAGCAGACCGTATACCACAGGCTTTGGCGAGGTGTTGCTCTCCAACGGCACGTTGCGTGTCAGCGGTACGGTCACCAAGGGCGACAACAATGGACGAGTCGAACTCAGTGGCGGGCGCATCGAGATGCTGACCGACGGGACGGTCTTTGCTCCGGACGTACCGGTCGCGTTGGCGACCGGGCCGCTTGGCGGTGTGGCGTTTGCGCAGGCGTCGGCGAGTTCGCTCAGCACGTTGTCGGGAACGCTGGGCGGATCGGGTTGTCTGATTCAAGAGGGGCCGGGCGTGTTGCTGATGGACGGCATCAACGCATTTAGCGGCGGTCTCGCTGTGCGGGGCGGTACCTTGCAGGTGACATCGCCGTTACAGGGTGTCACCGACGTATGGGCCGATGGCGGCGCTTTGACTCTGAGCGCCCTGATGCCTAACCTCACCAACCTCGCGGTCCGTGCGGCGGGTGCGTCCGTGGTGCTCGAAGGAACGGCAACGCCTTTCCCGTCTGGTGTGACGCTGAGCATTGTGGATGGGGTGGTGACGGAGCTTGATTTCGCGGGCGTGGTCGATGTTGACCGGCTGGTGTTGGGCGGTCGGCCGAGGTCACCCGGTCTCTATGGCGGGATCGAATCGTCCGCGCCGGTCAAGCCGTCGTCCGCCTACTTCTCGGGGACGGGCACGCTGAACGTGCTGTACGGCCCGGCGGAGTCCGGATCTGTTCTGATGCTCCGGTGAGGGCGGAGTTGGCATTTAGGAGTTAGCATTTAGGAGTTAGGATTTAGGAGTTAGGATTTAGGAGTTTTGAAAGTTGAGCGTTGAAAGTTGATGAAAATGAAAAAGAACAAGTATACCATGAGCTTGGCGCGGGCGGGGCTGGCTGCCGCGCTGTTGATCGCTGTTGGCGCGCGTGCGCAGGATATCCCGGTTCGGACTCTTGAACTGCGGCCGGGTGCGAGTAACCCGCGTAACAGCGAGGGGGCGTTCGTCACACTTAAGGACGGACGCATTCTGTTTGTCTACACGCATTTCACGGGCGGCGGAGGCGACCACTCCGCTGCACACTTGGCGGGGCGTTATTCGTCCGACGGCGGCCGGACATGGACGCAGGAGGATCGGATGATCGTGCCGAACGAGGGCGGCATGAATGTCATGTCCGTGAGTCTGTTACGCCTGCAGAACGGGGAGATCGCGCTCTTCTATCTGCTCAAGAACAGCGAGCAGGACTGCCGTCCGGTGATGCGGCTCTCGCGGGACGAGGGCACGACTTGGAGCGCGCCAACGATGTGCATCACGGATGAGGTCGGCTATTATGTGCTGAACAATGACCGCGTCATACAACTTAAGGGCGGACGTCTGGTGGCACCGGTCTGTCTGCATTGGCCGCAGGGCGCATCCAAGGCAGATTGGCAAGGGGTGCTGATGTGCTACCTGTCGGATGATAACGGCAAGACGTGGCGTCGCAGCAAGACTGTGCAAAAGGGTTATGACACAACCGGTAAGCGCATCACTACGCAGGAGCCGGGTGTGGTGGAGCTGAAGGACGGGCGCGTGATGATGTTCATCCGCGCGAGCGGTGGTTGCCAGTATCTCGCTTGGTCTTCCGACGGCGGTGACACGTGGAGTGCGCCGGTCGCTTCGGAAATCAAATCTCCCGTTTCGCCTGCTTCGATCAAGCGGTTGCCCTCGACCGGCGATTTGCTGCTGGTCTGGAACGATCACGCCGCCATTCCGAACAGTCTGAAAAACAGGCGCGTGCCGTTGAGCACAGCGATTTCTAAAGACGACGGCAAGACGTGGCAGAATATCAAAGTTCTGGAAGGCAATCCGCAAGGCTGGTACTGCTACATTGCGATCCACCCGATGGATGACGCTGTGCTGCTCGGCTACTGCGCGATGTCCGGCCTCGCGCATTCGCGGGTCACGCGCGTGCCGGTGCCGTGGCTCTATGCGCCGTCTCCGGTTGCGCAGGCCGCACCCGTTCCGCCCTTGTTCGAGCAAGCGGCCAACGTTTTCAACGGCTTCTTTAGCGATTAGGTTTCATGCAAGGCTCGGTTTTTTCTCACACAAAGGCATAAAGGGCACGAAGGTTTTTGGAGACGCTGTTCGGCTTTTTTGGGGAAAGACGAGCATGGTTTTTCATGAAGTTTCATGTGTTTCATGGTTCGGTTTTTTATCCACAGATGGCACAGATTACGCAGATTTTTTGAGGGTATGGCTCCATGTTTTTAACGCACTGAAAGGAACAACATGCGAAAAAAAGTGTACTCGGCCTCCATCACGCCGCTGACGGTGGAGGGGGGCCTGGATGTCGAGGGCCTGAATAAGATCTTTGACCGTAACATCCGCCACGGCATCGACGGCATCTTCATTCTGGGGTCGATGGGTGAGTGGCAGAGCTTCGACAGCGCGTTCCGTGACCAGTTGGTGGCGGAGAGCGTTCGGGCGACGGACGGACGCGCAGAACTGCTGGTGGGTATCACGGATGTCAGCACCGAGGCCGCGCTGGCAAACCTGCGACGCGCGTCGGAGTATGCCTTCGATAGTTACGTGTTCATGCTGCCCAAGACGGGGGCTGATGATCCGGTGCGCGATGTGTGCAGGGTTCTCGATGCGGCGGATCGACCGGTGTATTACTATCACTGTCCACCGAACAACGGTATCAATCTGTCGCTGGCGCAATTCGCGACGATCCTGTCGCATCCGAATCTGAAAGGGATCAAGAACTCGGCCAGCAACATGTGGTTGCGCCGCGAACTGTTGCTGCTGAAGGTGGAGCGCGGGTTCAGTGCCGCGTTGCTGGAGGGGCAGGAGTGGGCCGTGGATGAAGCCTTGTTGATCGGATGCGACGGCATGCTCTGCGGCATGGGCGCGCTGGGAACGACGTTCATGGTGGGCATCGCGCGCGCGGTGGATGCCGGTAATGTCGCGGAGGCGGTGCGTCTGCAGAATCGCTTCATCAAGCTGTTCCACGGCGTGTACGGCACGGATCTGTCAACGGTCTGGGTCGGCCAGAAGTACGCGTTGAAGTGTCTGGGGCTGTGCGCGTCCGAGCTGACGCGGGCGCAGGACATGAAGGCGCTGACGGAGACGCGCAAGCGCGAGATTGAGGCGTGCATCGAGGCGTTCCGGGAAGAATTGGACTAATAACATGTTGCGGTATCGAGAAACAGGTGAGTTGCACAAGGACTTTCACGGCAGCATGAATGCCGCCGTGGAGTTTGTCGGTGAGCGCTACGGACGCGAAGGGCTGCGCGAAGTTTTCCGAAACACCGCGCAGAAGGTCTATCGCTCAATCTATGAAAAACTCAAGGCCGGTGATTGGAGCGAATTGCTTGAGCACTGGCGTTATTTCATGGAGCGCGAGGGTGCGGATTTTTCCATCGCGGTCACCGACACGGAGGCGGTCATGACTGTGAGGCGCTGTCCGGCGGTCGCGCATTTGCGCAAGCTGGGCATGGTGCCGTCCGCGTACTTCTGCGATCAGACCGTGCTGCTTAATGAAGCGTGGTGTGAAGACACGCCGTTCGAGGCGGTCACGGAGATCACGGGCGAGGGGTGTTGCGTGCAGCGGATCATCAGAAAGCATTCAACGTTCAAGGATGTGAAACATGATTCCGAGTGATCAGTTTGTGCGGTTCTACAACGAGGTCTTCAAGTTTCTGGACGCGAAAGGCGACGGCGCGCTAGAAGATTATTACCGCGCGGTGTCGGAGCAGCAAGAGATGCACTGTCTGGCACTTTTCAAGACCGACGGCTTAGCCGGTATGAAGGCGTACTGGGATCGTATCGCGATCGAAGAGAATTGCGACATGACCTGTACGCTGTATGAGGACCGGTTGGAGATTGTCATGCGGCGCTGTCCAAGTCTGAGTAAAGCCATGGACAACGACGCCGGTGCGTTCGAGCGTTATTGCGATCACTGTCCGGGCTGGGTCAATCCGCTCTTGGCCAAGGCCGGTTATCGGTGCGACTACGACATCATCGACCGTGCATTACCGCAGTGCCGGATGACCATTTCCCCGGCCGCGAATTAAAGCACGATCAGGGTGATGATTCCCGCCGCGATGCAGTAGGGGCCGAAAAGCCAGAAGCGTCCGCCGTGTAGGGTACGCACCAGCAGCGCCAGTGCCGCGTAGCCCACTACGGCCGAGACGATCGCACCGGCGAAAAGAAGCCAGCCGGGCAGGGAGTCGGCACTTCCGTTTTGTGTTGTGAGTCCGAGGATATCCAGCAGCGCGGCACCGATCAATAGCGGCAGACTCATGAGAAACGAGAACTCGGCCGCCAGTCCCGGTGCGACTCCAGCCATGCGGGCCGCCGCGATGGTCATGCCGGAGCGGCTGATACCGGGTAGTACCGCCAGTGCCTGCGCAAGGCCGGTCAGTAATGCGCGCGCGCTATTCACCGATTCGTTACCGCTCCGCATCCAGCGCAGGGCGAGTAGCACGACGCCGGTGAAAATCAGGAAGCCGCCGACTGCCTGCGAGTCTTCGTAAAAGGCATGGACCTTGTCGTGGCACAGGAAGTAGAAGAAGGCGGCTGGAACCGCTGAGAGGATGATCCGGCCGAGCGCGGCCCAACTCGCTCGCTGCCCCTTGAACACACCGCAGGTCAACGCCCACAGCGGCTTGCGATAGAAGGCTATGATGGAGATCATGGTGCCGAGGTGCAGCACAATCTCCAGCCGCACGCCCGGCGTGTTGGTCTTGAGCAGATTCTGGGCGAGAACTAAGTGCCCAGAACTACTGATCGGCAGGAACTCGGTGATGCCCTGAAGCACCGCCAGCAAAAAAACATC
>Ga0116147_1000489_pt1 | contig 46991 bp, 32 predicted proteins | sample AD_JPNHG3_MetaG_FD_89749 | JGI IMG/M metagenome (GOLD analysis project Ga0116147, IMG submission 89749) | Active sludge microbial communities of municipal wastewater-treating anaerobic digesters from Japan - AD_JPNHG3_MetaG | ecosystem: Engineered > Bioreactor > Anaerobic > Digestate | place...
TACGCGACCGGCATGGTGAAGACCAGCCACACACTCAATGAGGTCGAGTGCCTCTACGTTGCGAAGGATGCGCCCGGCGTGACGCTTGTCCCGTCCGGCAAGCTGTGTGACATCGCGCCGACCGTGCTGACATTGTTGGGGTTGGATGTTCCTTGTGAGATGACGGCACGTTCGCTCATTGCGGAACGGCCAGATTGGACATGATTGACATGATTGGGATGCTGTGCGCGGCGTGGCGGCAAAATTTGGAGTGCGGTGATAAGAGCCGCGCTGTGCGCGGGTCGCGGCACCGCTTTCTCTCCGCGCCGTACGCGGAGACACGCTTAGTCCCCACTCTTAGTCGAACACACTTAGTCTCAACACCTAGTCGATTGCCCCAGCGACGAAGTGTCTCGACGAGGTGTGTTGGACGAAGTGTAGGGACGAAGTGTGCCTTGCGCTGCTTTCTGGTTTTATCCACAGATTTACGCAGATTACGCAGTTTTTTCTTTTTTGTCTTTGACCGCAGGATGGGAGGGACGAGCGTCTGCTCGTCCGCGGGCAAGCAGACGCTTGCCCCTCCCGGCGCTCCGCGCGCCTGGATGCCGTACACGTTCATAGCGCAGCGGTTCGCGTGCATGGGCGGTTCCGCCCATGAAACACGGGCAAGATGCCCGTGCCACACCTCTGCGTCTCTGCGTCTCTGCGTTAAAAAAACGCTCAACTTTTTGTGGGCGGGGACGCCCGCGCTCCCGACTGCGTACACACAAAACACGCACTCGACTCGCATGCCCCCTGTCACTAACCGATTATTTGTGAACCGCCTGACAAGAGAAGGGAGAGGTCATCGTGGTTAGACGGAGAATGTTCGCCGTGTTGCTGGCCTGTTTCGGGCTGGCCTCAATGTCGGCATGGGGGGTGATCCAGTTTGACAACCGGTATTACAGCCCGCGTAATCGTGAGAGACCGATACGCAAGTCGACGTCGCTGATCATTCTGCATACCACGGAGGCGCCTTCGCGTAGTGCGTTGCGAAAGCTGAGTGACCTCGGCGAGTGCCACTACTGCATCGATGAGGGGGGGCGCGTTTATCGTATCATCGATCACCGGCGCGAGGCGTATCACGCGGGACGCAGCATGTGGAACGGCCGTTCCAACGTGGACGGTTTTTCGGTCGGCATCGAGGTGTGCGGCTACCACAATAAGCCGCTTAACACCGCGCAATACCGGGCGTTGGCGGATTTGATCGGTGAGGTGAAGCACATCTACAAGATCCCGGACCACAACGTGATCACGCACGCGCATGTCGCGTATGGCGCGCCGAACAAATGGCACAAGCGCAGTCATCGGGGACGTAAACGCTGCGGCATGATGTTCGCGTTGCCGTCCGTGCGCAACCGGTTGAATCTGAAGGCGCGGCCGGCCTCCGATCCGGATGTCAGAGCGCGCAGGTTGGTTGTCGGAGATGCCTATCTGTCACAGGTTTTATACGGCAAGGGACCTGCGGCTGTGACGGCAGGGCCTGTCGCAATCGCTAAAGAGGAGGGCAACGTGATCGTCAAAGGCCGCAGTGCGTGGGACATCGCCCGCGATGCATATAACGACAAGACAACGCTCTATACCTTTCCGAACGGCACCAAAAAATTCGGCAATCAGATCGCCGACTTCAAGCAACTGCCGGTCGGCACGCGGATCACGGTGCGCGCCGATGTTCAGGAAAACCGGACCGAGACCTATCAGGTGGTTGGCGTCGACGGCAAGGCGCAGGACATCGCGGGGGATGAGGCCCGACGTCCCACAACGCTCTACGTCCGCCCGGACGGCAAGTATGTGCGCGGTAGCCAGCTCAGTCCTGAAGAGATCAAAAAACTGCCCTACGGCACCAAGGTGCTGGTGGGGTATTCGGTGGGGGGGCCGGTTACGGCGAAACGTTTGGCGACCGCGATTTGCGGTAACCGGTGGCGTTCACCGGATACGTTTTTCCTGATTGAAGGCATACTGGTGCCGGGCAACAAGGTGGACGACGCCAAGATCCCGTCCGGCACGATGATTTTCTTCAAGAGCTGATTGCCCGCATGACAGCGTCATAAACCGCCTGCGGTGCCGCCATGCGTCCTTTGCCGGAGGTGCCGCAGGCGAGGTCGCCGGTGTCGGCGTCGACGAATACCGCGCCGCGTGATTCGAGAAGGCGCATGTTCGTCTGCGTGGCAGGGTGATTCCACATGCCGGTGTTCATGGCCGGTGCGATCACGAGCGGTGCCCGCGTCGCCAGCGCGGTCGAGGTCAGGATGTCATCCGCCAGCCCGTGCGCCAGTTTGGCGATCACATTGGCGGTGCAGGGCGCGACAACCAGCACATCTGCGCGTTCTGCCAGCGAGATGTGTCCGGGCATCCACTCTTCGGGCGCGTCGAATAAACTGGTCGGCACCGGATTGCGGGAGAGCGTACGGAAGGTCAGCGGCGATACAAACTGTGTGGCCGCATCGGTCATGAGCACATGCACGGTATGCCCGTCCTTGACGAATAGACGCGTCAACTCACACGCTTTGTAAGCGGCGATCGATCCCGTGACACCCAGTAGGATAGTAGACATGTTGTGTGGCCTCCGGTGGTCAGATCAGTTCGGCTTTGGTGTTGATGATGTCGCACAGGCGGCGAAACGTGGTGTCCAGATCGTCGTTGGTGACGTGGAACATGTATTCGCTGGCGCGTGCCATCTCTTTTTGCGCATTGCGGATCCGCTTGTCAATCACCTCGCTGGAGTCGGTCGCGCGGCCTTCCAACCGAGCCTTCAATTCCGCCATTGAGGGTGGTGAGATGAAAATGTCGACGAAGCCCTGTTTCAGCGGGTCATCGTCCGGAAGACTGCGCACGGTGTCGCGAATTTGTGCGGCGCCTTCGACGTCGATATCGAGCAACATGCACTGTCCCTCGCGCAGCACGTCATAAACGGGCTGCTTGAGCGTGCCGTAATAGTTGTCGTGCACCAAGGCGTGCTCAAGGAATGCGCCTTCGTCGATCATGCGTTTAAAGCTTTCCTCCGGCAGGAAGTAGTAATCCTCGCCGTCCTCTTCATTCATGCGCGGCTCGCGCGTCGTGCAGGAGACGGAGTAGCAGAGTTCGGGATAGTGCTGCAACAACAGATCACACAGTGTGGTTTTTCCGGCGCCCGACGGGGCGGAAAGTATGATGAATAACGGCTTCATGTCACTCGTTTCCCATTTACATGCGATCAGTGCGACGAGGGAACGGCGTCGACCGCATTTTCAAATTCTGACTGTAACTCTGACGGCAACAACCGAGCGTGCTTTTTATGGACATCCCGGCTGAAAAGGCTGTAAAGAACCGGAACCAAGATCAGTGTCACAATCGTTGAGAACGAGAGTCCACCGATCACGGTCACGCCCATGGGCTTCCAGGTCTCTGAACCTTCTCCACCTGCCAGTGCGAGAGGCATCATACCAAAAACCGTCGTGAGTGTGGTAATTAAGACCGGGCGCAAGCGTTGGCGTCCGCTTTGGCGGATGGCGTCGGTCATGTTTTCGCCGCGCGCGCGCAGCGTGTTGATATAGTCGACCAGCACAATGCCGTTGTTGACGCCGGTGCCGACCAGCAGGATGATGCCGATGAAACTGAACATGTTGAAGGTCATGTCGAAGGCATAGAGGCCGAGCAAAACCCCGGAAAAGGCAAAGGGTAGCGCGAGAAAGATCACGAACGGATCGATGAGCGATTCGAACTGGGCGGCCATGACCATATAGACGAGCACGAGGCCCAGGATGGTCAGCCCGATCAGGTCGGCGAACGCTTCGGCCTGCTCTTTGACCATACCGCCGTAGGTGATGTGTGTAGCTTCGGGCAGGACGATCTCCCTGGCAATACCTTCTTTGATGCTGGCTACCACGTCGCCGATCGATCGCCCGAAGTAGTCGACCTCCACTTTCACCATGCGTTCCTGATCCTTGCGCTCGATATCAAGCGGTCCCAGATCCTGGACCACCTCAGCGATGGAGTCGATGCGGACACGCCTGCCGTTGGGCAGAACCACTTCCGAGTCCAGAATGTCGGCGAGTTCGCTGCGGCGCGACTCCTTCAGGCGCATGAAGATCCAGTACTCGTTTTCGCCTTCGCGGAAGTCGGAGGCCTCTTTGCCGTAAAAAAGGGTGCGGACCGTTTCGACCACGTCTGAGACATTCAGCCCGAGCGTCGCGATTTTGAGGCGATCCACTTGAACCAGCAACTCCGGCTTGCCGTCGTCCATACTGACACTGGCGTCGCGGGCACCTGGCGTACGGTCGCACAGTTCCTTGATCTCCTCGGCGACGCGGCGCGTCTGCTCGAGGTCGTGCCCCAAGATTTCAATCACGATCGGCTGGCCGCCCCCGCTGAAACGGCCCATCTGGCGGTTGACGGTACTCATACTGGTCTTCACGAATTCCGGTTTTTTGCGTAGCGTATCGAGCAAGCGTCGCCCGGCTTCGCGTGCGGTGAAATCGCGTTGATCCATGGGGGTCAACTTGAATTCGACGCGTCCGATGTGCGAGCCTTGGCGTCCCGAGCCGAATTTTGAGTCGCCGCACCGCCAGCGCGTGTTGATGATGTGTTCTTCGCCGATCAGACGGATGCCGAGTTGGCGTGTTGCCTCGCAGACACGGGCGGTCTCCTCGACGCGCGTGCCGAGCCCGAGTTCGAAATTGACCGTCAGGTCGCCGGAGTCGGTGTCGGGCGTAAATTCGGAACCGATGAGCGGAAAGAGCGCCAGCGAGAAGCAGAGTATGGCGAAGGCACCCACGCAGACCAGACCGCGCCAGCGCAGAGCCCAGCCCAGCAGCCGGGAGTAGGCCTCTTCGATCCGTGTGAGCATCGCTTCGCTTGTCCGGTAGAGCGCGCGCCCGATAAAACCGCCGCCAATCGCGTCGCGGTCTTCCTTCAACAAATAAGCGGCAAGCATCGGGGTGAGCATCAACGAACAAAAGAGACTCGCCATCAGTGTCACAGTGATGATGCCGCCGAGCTGGCCGAAGAAGATTCCGGCCATGCCGGTGACAAAGATCAACGGCACGAAGACCGCCACGGTGGTCAGGGTACTGGCTGAAATCGCAAGCCCGACTTCACCAGTCGCATATAGGGCGGCTTCACGCAACTTGACACCGCGGCGCGTGTAGCTATCGATGTTTTCAAGGACGACCACCGCATTATCCACAACCATGCCGATTGCCACAGAGAGCGAGGAGAGCGAAATGATGTTGATCGTCCAGCCGCGGATGAACATGAAGAAGAATGCGATAATCAGCGAGAAGGGAATCGTCAGCACGATGACCAGTGAAGCGCGGATTGTCCTCAGGAAGACGAACGTCGTGAGCGTCACGAAAAGGCCGCCCCACATCAGCGTCTCGGTCACGTTGCGTAGCGACTGGCGGATGAAGTCGCTGGAATTCATCAGATTCACCACGCGGATGTCTTGCGGCATGAACGCCATGTACTCTTCGACCGCCTTCAGCACGGAATCGCAAACCGCCAAGGTGTTGGCGCCGGAGCGTTTCTGCACAACGAAGATCACACTCTGCTCACCGTTCGCGCCGGACAGCCGCGTCTGTTCCTCGAAGCCGTCGTACACATCGGCGACATCCCGCAGATAGATGGCACCGCCGGCTTCATTGCGTTTCACCACGATGTCTCTAGCCTCTTCGGGATATTCAAACTCCCCAGGCACGCGCACCGTGTATTCGATGAGGCCGTTTTTAATGCTGCCTGCGGGCAGGGTGAGGTTTTCGCGAGCGATGGTCTGTTCAATGTCGCCGAGCGTCAGGCCGTAGCCGGCCAGTTTCATCGGGTCGATGTCGATGTTGATCTGGCGGTGAAGACCGCCGTATACGTTGACGGCACCCACGCCCGGCAGACGCTTCAGGGCGTCGCCCAAGTCGTCTTCGATGATGTCGTAAAGCTTTTCCCATGACTCTTTCGCGGTGGCCGCAAAGCTCAGGACGGGCATCGCGGAGCTGTTGAATTTGTAGATGATCGGCTCTTCGATGTCATCGGGCAGATACCGGCGCGACACGCTGACCCGGTCACGAATGTCATTCGAGGCCTCCTCAAGGTCGGTGCCCCAGTCGAACATGCAGGTGATGGCGGAGACGCCTTCGCGCGTGCGGCTCGTCACTTCGTCGAGGTTGTTGACGATGCTGAGTTGGTTCTCGATAACGCGCGTGACGCGGCCCTCGACATCCTCGACGCTGGCACCCGGCCATTGCGTGATGACGGTGACCGACGGTGTCTCAACCTCGGGGAAGAGATCGATGGGCAGTCGCACCAGCGAGACCAAGCCCAGCACGAGGATGGCGATAAACACCATCAGCGTGAAGATCGGCCGCTTGACTCCGAGTTCGGGCAGACGCATGGTTACTTCCTCTGTCCGTCGTCCTGCTCGTCGGTGAGTCGGACCGGTATGCCGTCGGTCAGCCGGTGTTGGCCCATGACCACCACCTGTTCGCCGGCCGCGAGTCCTTCCAGTATCTCCAGGCGATTGCTGTCGCGCACGCCGACCGTCAATTCGCGCGTCTCGGCCCTGCCGTCCTTGACCACAAAGGCGAGAAAGCGCGCGCCGCGCCGCAACGCCACGTCGGCGGGGAGCGTCACGGTGTCGCGCCGGACATCCAAGATGATATACCCCTCCGCATAGAGGCCGGGGCGCAGCAGCCACTCCCCGGCGTCGTTGCACTCGTTTTTGAGGCGCACCTCCACCGTGGCGGTGCGCGTGATCGGATCGACCGCCGGATGGATGTGAGCGATCAATCCGACGAACACACGATCGGGGACGGCGTCAGAGCGGACGGTAACGGTCGTCTCGCCTGCCGTGAGCATGTGCAGATAGGGGCCGGGGATGGCGATCATGAACTTGAGTTCATCCATGGGGATGATCTGGACGATCTTGGTTGAGGCGTTGACCATGGCGCCGGGATCGACGTATTTCACGCTGACGACGCCATCCATCGGGGCGTGCAGAAAGGCTTCGGTCAACGTCACTTCGATCACGCCGACGGCAGTCTGCGCATGCGTCAGGTTCGCTTCGGCCTGCGCGACGCCCGTGATGGCCTGTTCGTGGGCGGTGACGGCGAGGTCGCGCTGCTGCTCGGTGGTGGAGCCCTCGGCAAACAGCTTCTCCATGCGCTTACGCTCGCGGTCGCGATCCTTGAGCACGACGTTGGCCGTCTCGACTGCGGTTCGCGCAGCTTCGACCGCCGCCTTGGCTTGCGCCAATTGGGCGCGGATGTCGCGATGGTCAATCACTGCAATCACCTGTTGGTTGGTGACGGCGAGCCCCTCCCAGACCGGTGTGCCGTCGTCTAGGGATAGGCGTTCAAGCCGCCCCGAAATTTTCGGCATAACATCCACCGTCCGGATGGCCTCCAGCGATCCGGTCAGCTTGATGGCGTTGGTCACACATCCGGCCTGAACAGTCATGACACGGACAGGCAGGGCGGCTCGCCCCTTTTGTTCGGTCGGCGGATTCGCCTTTTCTTTGGCGAGGCCGTAGCTGTAATACGCGCCGTATGCGACAGCTGCCATCAGCGCCAAGTACATGATGGCTTTCAAAACCTTTTTCATTTGCCCTCCATGTTCTTGCCCAGAAGGCCGGTTGCCTGCTCCAGCGAAAGCCGTGCCATACAGTGGTCGAAGAGCGCGCGGTAGTGATTGCCGCGTGCCTCTGTCAGCGACGAACGCGCGTCGACCACCTCGACTTCAGTATTGACGCCTTCGCGGTAACCGGTCATGGCCAGCCGCAACCCCTCTTCAGCGTGCTGCAGGTTGAGGCGTTGCGATTCGACGTACTCCTCCGCGTTCTTCAGGTTCAGCAACGCTTGCTGGACATCCAGAAAGACATCCTCTTCCACGCTTTTCAGTTCGATCTCGCGCTGGCGCAACTTGGCCTTGGCGGCAATCAACTCGCCCTCTCGGCCGAATCCGTCAAAGATCGACCAGTTCAGTTCTAGCGCCGCGCGTTGCGTGCCAGCCCATTCGTCGTCACCATCGCGCGCGCGGTCGGTACCGGCGCTGAAGGCGAGATCGATTTCCGGCAGGTAGGTGCCTTGCAACGCGCGGACCTGCTCGCGCTGCATACGGATATTCAACTCCGCCATGTAGAGGTCGGGCCGGTTGGCATAAGCCGTTTCGATCGCCTCTTCCAGCGTCGTCTTGACCGGCGCGTGAAGCAACTGATCCGCCAACGCAAGCGGCGCGTCGGTGGCGGTACCGAGCGTGCGCAGCAAGCTGGTTTTGGCGAGCACGAGGTTGTTCTCTTGGCGGATGAGTTCGGCGCGGAAATTGGCCACATCGACCTGTGCACGTAGCTCGTCATATTTCGAGGCCACGCCGTTGACACGCTTGACCCGCACATCGCTCAGGTGGGCCTCGGCAGACACCACGGCGTCGCGGTTGACTTGGCACAGGTTGTCGGCCAGCAGGGCGGTGTAGTAAGCGGTGGTGACCTGTTTGATAACGGTTTGGATGGTGTCGCGTACGCTTTCGTCCGACCAGAAGGCGAACAGCTTGGCGGCGCGCAGAGTTGCCGTCGCGCCGCCGCCGCGGAAAAGCGGTTGCCGGAAGGAGATGTTGGCGCTATCTGTATCTCGACTACCGTATGCCGTCGAGGCCGTCGCATCGACACGGGGCAGGGCAAGCTGGTGGGCGGAGACCAGTTGGCCCCGCGCGACCTCACGCTCCTGGATTTTGGCTTGCAGCGACTTGTTGTAGAGCAAGGCGATGCGCACCGCTTCATCCAGTGAGAGGTTTTCGGCGGGAACCGGAATGTCTCCGTCTTCACGCAAACGCAGCCAAGCGTCATAGGCAGCGTCGCGTGTTTCTAGTAGCTCATCATATAGCGCGTCGCGCGTGAGGCATCCGGCCAGAAAAACCGTGCACAACCCCGTCACGCAGACACGCCCCCACATGTCGTCTCTCGTCATCTTCACCTTCCCCGATGCGTACGTTCCCGCTTCTGAGAGTTAAAGCAATAGCCGATTACTATAACGCTAGACCCCGCTCCGTGTATATCCATTTGTTAGCGCGCGGACCGCGCGTGCCTATTTTATCAGTGCGTGAGTTTCAGTATCAGTGTCCCAATCGGGATCAATTAAAACTTGTTGAGATCACGTTCACGGTATCTGAGGAACGCCAAAAGGGGTGGGCCCGGTTTATCGCAGCGGACGGCCCTCGATAGCCTCGCGGTAGATGTCCATCGGCGTGTAGAAGCCGGTCGGCGTTTCCGTTGAACGGTCGTGGAGGTAGAAGAGGACGTACTCAAGGCGACCGGACGCGGGGGCCAGAAACGTCAGATTCGTCTTTGCAGTATCGGTGCTTCCGATTGTGACCGGAACGGTGTGGAAGTCGTCTCCGATTCGGCAGACGAGACGCCACTTGCCGGGGTGCATCGGGTGCCACGCGCCGTCGGGCTGGAATGGGCTACTACGGATGGCCTTCGAGTAAGCCACGCGCCAGTTGATCGTCACGTTGGAGTCTTTTGAAACATCGGCATCCACCTTCTGGTAGTGCCAGTAGCCGATCCTCAGGACGCCGATCGCGATCTTGCGGCCGAGGAACACGCCGTATGGCGCGGAGACGATGTTGTCGCAAGGGCCCTCGCCTATGCGGCTCCAGCCGGCGTGGTAGCCGTCCTTCTGCGTCGCAACGAGAAACCGCTGCTTTCGGTAGTTCAACGGCATATGGTTACTGGCGGGATCGGAATCCGGCGCGGCCGGGGTGATCGCCATCAGCCAGATCGTATCGTCGTCCATGATGAAGTCGTACAGCATCCGTGCGCCTTCCGGCGTCCACATGGTATGACCCGCCGGATTCCGCATCGAATCGTAGACGAAGTCCTGATCGTCCGGCAGGAGGCCGGGGCATACGTTGAAGCGCGATTCCCCGTGCATGCCGATCCAACTGCACTGATTCACCGGCGTGATCTCTAACCAGGGTTTGCCTGCCTGTACTCGGTAGTCGGCTGTGAGATGGGTGATGCCGTCGCGTTTTCCTTCGCGCCCCTGCGAGCGTACAATGACTTCGGCGGCGGTGTTTTTCAAAACCTGGATGTAGCCGAGATTCGCCCCTCCGTCCCAAAGCCCCTTTTTCGGGGTGCAGTAGCCTCTGTATAAAAGATTGTGCCGTCCGGGCGCGGCGTCGTCTCCCGTCTTGGCATAGAGCACGGGGCCTGAGATGTATCCGTCGGGACGCCAGGTGATGTTGAAATGGAAGTTCGGTCCTTCCAGCACGACGTCATATCCAATTCTCTCTGGTGTTTCCCCTTCGGCAATGCGGTGCCATCGGTCGCGCTCTCCCCAGGCGGCGGCCATGTTCATGTTCAGTCCCGCCCCATATGCGCGGCGCGTGTCCCACAGTCGGACCATACCCGCCGGTAGCGCGGAATAGCCTTCTCCGGCGGGACCTTCCGCAGTCGTTGCGCGAGCCGGGCATAATGCGGACGTGGCGACGACAGCGACGAGGATCGTGCACCAGACGATAAAAGGAGTCCCGGAGGATAGGCGTCCTGTGCAGGGGTTTGCGAATGCGGAATTCATGGTCCATCTCCTTTCTCGCTTTCCGTGGAGGGCACCCGCGCTCGGAACGTGTGCCCCCTGCTACCAATCGATGATCTCAGTGTAGGCGCAACACCATGCCCGAGCCGGTCCGCACGTGAAGCGTCCCCGTGCCGCTGAGTACGGCGGGCAGAATGTTCTGCGCACCGCTCCCCTCACCGCCGTAAATGCCGACACTTCGGGGACATCCACACCCATTATGCGGGGGAGGTGAAAAGAATCAACCCTTAAAAGTAATCGGTCAGACAGGCGCGGGGGCGAAGACAATGCGTTTCTGGTGAAAAGGGGGATGCGGTGTTTGGGCATGATTATTGTGCACGCACGGCGCGATGGCGCTAGGCAAGTGTCGGCTTACGAAATCTGGAGACAAGAGCCGCGCTGTGCGCGGGTCGCGGCACCGCTTTTTCTCCACGTTGTGCGCGGAAACAACTCTTAATCCCCACACTTAGCGGATACACTTAGTCTCCACACCTAGACGATTGCGTTAGCGACGTGTTTTGGACGAAGTGTAAAACGACAAAGTGTAAGCGACGAAGTGTGCCTCGCGGCACCGCTTTTGCGCACAGCCCTGCCGCCGTACTCCTGCTCAAAAAGCGGCGTCATGCAGAATACCGCTTGCCGCCGCAAATCTTTTCGCCTGACTTGTGGGTACCGAAATGGGCACAAACCACGCACTCGACTCACCCCCCCCTGTCACTAACGATTCCATTTTTGATGGTGATGGACAGACGCCCCGGAATGTGCGACACTACTCCTGCCTTGGGCGTGGCATAACACCTGCCTGTGCGGGTGCGTATGTGGACGGGCCGCGTAAGGGACGTTGGGGCGTCAGCCTCATAGCTATCACGTAAATGCGAAATGGAAACGAGGTCTGTTATGATGCGTAAGCTCGTGCTGGCATTGAGCCTGTTACTGATCCAATCGGCGGGTGCCTTTGCGCCCACCAACCTCTCGGACTGCGTGATCTGGCTGCAAGCCGGAAGTGACGATGTCCAGTTCAACCCCGACACCGGACGCGTCACGACGTGGCTCGACCGTTCCGGCAACAACAACCACGCTTATCAGACCAATACCAACCGCCAGCCGGTGTATGTCGCCAGCGGCCTGAATGGTCTGCCGGCGTTACACTTCGACCAGCGCCTTTTCAGTGACGCTTACGCGGCCGGCCTAGTGACCTCGAATGCGTTGAATGCCGCCTTTTCCGTGTTTACCGTGATGTGTGTCAGGGATGACAGCGGACGCGGGATCGCCTGGCGCAGGTTCGTGGGGTCGCTCGATAAAAACTGGCTTCTCGGAACCTACAGTGACGGCTCTTTTTACGCGCATGCCGACACCAGCGAATTGAGCGGCATGGCGGCGCGGCTACGCGCGCCTTACCAATTCGGGCGCACGTACACGTTGTCGGCGGTCAACACGACGAGCGAACAACGCTTCTACGTGAACGGATATGACCTCACGGGTAATTCAAGTCTTACCACGTCGCCGGGTCGGCTGACGATCGGAGGCTGCGCGCGCAATGCGGCAGACCCGAGCGATGCCGTGATCGCCGAAGTGATCGTTTACGAGCGCGCCCTTTCCGCTGCCGAGCGCGATCAGGTCGAGACCTACCTGAAAGAACGCTACGCGGTGTCGGACGCGGGTTTCGATGGGTCCGTGTGGAGCGGCTTTGGCAACAGTAACCTCTGGAGCGACAACGCCAACTGGCACCAGCCCCTTCCTGCCCGGCCGATGCTGGCCTTTGAAACCAACCTCCAGTCAACGTCTGTGAACGACCTGCCCGGACTCACGGTGGACAGCATCATGGTGTGGAACCGTAACATCTCGGCATCGGGCAACCCCATCACTCTGGAGAACAACTTCTTCTGCTTCCCGCAGTCTACCGTTAACTGGGCGCTGGACACCATCTTGCCCGACGGTCAGCACACCTTCTCGGTGCGCGGCAACCGCCGCCTCAACTTCTCCGGTCGTCTCTCCGGCACAGGCGGGATCTGTCTGGGGACGGGAGCCCTGTACGATGGCACGCTCGCCCTGCTCTGCCCGACCAACAGCTTCACCGGTCCGGTCCACATCCAAACCGGCATCGCCGAAATCTCCCGGTTGGCACCGGCCGGCACGTCCAGTTCGCTGGGAGCGGCGACTGGTGCGGACGCCACCGTGCATCTCGGCAACGTCCGTTACAACATCGTGGGCGGCGTGCGCTACACCGGTACGGCATCGGCAACCACCGACCGCGATTTCCGCTTCATGCGCAACGTGGCCATCCTCAACGGCAGCCCCACGGACGCAGCCCTTACTTTCAGTGGCACGATGTGTCCTGTTGACGAGCCGCGCGCGGGCCAGGCGACGCTGGAACTAGGCGGAACCTCGCGTGGTACCAATCTCATCGAATCGACTCTCAGCGATTCCCCGTTAGGCCAGAACCGCCTCGCGGTTACCGTCAAGAGCGGCGTCTGGCGTTTTAACCAGTCCAACACCTTTACCGGGGGGTTCACGCTGGAAGGCGGCACGGTGCTCCTGACAGGCGTCGGCGGGCTCGGTCAAGGCCCCGTTCGCGTCAGGACCGGCGCCACGCTCGGCGGTAACGGGGTCGTCACCTCAGCCAGCGCGATCCTCCAGTATGAAGGCGCCATCATCTCGCCTGGCGATCCCGACGAAAACGGCGGTATCGGTTGCCTCACCTACGATATCGGAGCGGGACTCTCCGGCGTACGGCTCGTCATACAGACCACCCTGCAGACCAATGACAGCATCCGTGTCAATGCCACCCTCCCGTTGCCTGCCTTCCTGACGGTGGAAGTCCAGGCGGCTTCCGCCGCCGACTGCCCCGAATCCCTGCGCATCATCGATGCGACCGCGCTGATCGGCGCGCAGGATCTTTCTGAGTGGGAGATCATCGCCCCCTGCGCCTATCGCGCCGTGCGCGAGGGCTCGTCGGTGCTGCTTGTCAAGGAGCCCGCCTTTTCTGCCGACGCCTGGCAACACAGCATGAAGATCCGCTTTCCGGGGTACACCGGCACCTCCGTCCTCACCAATTTCCCCGTCCTGATCAAATTGACAGAGGGCACGGGCGATCGGTTCCATTACGGCGAGTGCGACCCGAACGGCGCCGACCTGCTTTTCACCGACGCAGACGGCACGCGCTTGCAGCACGAGATCGAGCGCTGGGAGATCAACGGCGAGTCTTGCGTGTGGGTCAAACTGCCGCGCCTGACGCGGGGCACAGAGATCACCGCGCACTGGGGCAACACCGCTTTCGCACCGCTCAAAGCCACCTTCCAACCGACCGACCTGCCCAACTGCGCACTCTGGCTCGACGCGGCCGCGAGCTTCACGGCGGATGGTGCTTCCATCGCCACCTGGCCGGATCTTTCCGGAAACGACCGTCACGCTACGCAAAGCAATGCCGCCGCGCAGCCGCGCTGGGTAGCCAACGCCGTCAACGGCCTGCCCGCCGCGCGCTTTGAAGTGACGGGTACCATGGACGGCATGGTCACTGGATGGAACACTCAGGGGGGTTCCGCCTACACCGTGATCGTCGCCGGCACGCACCGCAGGGAAGTCGCCCCCGGCAGTTCTTGGCGGCGCATTGTCAAGGGGGCTACCGGCTATAACGCCGCCATCGCCGTGCAGCCCGACAACACTTTTCAGGCAGGCACCCACGCTGGCGGCTATCAGTCCCTCGCAATATCGAGCACGCGCGCCACGCTCGGCGCCCCGTTTGTCGGCACGATCGTGGCCGACGGCACTCACTCCTACTTTGCGCTTAATGGCTTCGCCTTCCCGACGGTTGCCGTCGCGGGTGCGTTCGGCAACCTCGGGCTCGGGGTGAGCGGACATGGGGGCGACGGATGGGACGGTGATATACTGGAGGTCATCGCTTACGACCGTGCGCTCTCTCTCGCTGAGCGCCAACGGGTGGAGCGCTATTTGGCAGAGAAATACGACGGGCTTTCTGCCCACTTCGTGCCCGAGTTCGGGTTGCAACAATGGCTGCGGGCCGACATGGTGAATGCCGATGTGCTGGACAACGGCGTGCCGCGCGTGTCCAGAGCGGACAACCAAACTTCCGTATCTGGCATGCACGCCACGCAAAGTACGACCGATCGCATGCCTGAAAAAGTTGCGTCGGCCATCAATGGGAAGCCCGCGCTGCGCTTTGACGCGGTGCCCGACCAGTATGACGCCCTCCGGAGTTCCGTCGCGCCGATCGGCGAGGCTTACACGGCCTTCGCTGTCTTCGCGCCGAACACCACCGGCCTGACGGAGCGCGTGATCATGCAGGGATACGGCGGTGTCAGCCGCCTCGGCATCACGAACGGTATCCTCATGCGGCGCGCGGGCGGTACCGTTTCGCAACTCCTGCCTTGCCCGCCCCATCAACCGCTGATCGCTACATTGCGCTGCAACGAACTCTCCTCCAGCTTCTACGTCAACGGCGTGAATCTCACGCAGAACGCTACGCCGTCAGGCAACTGGGCCGGGAGTGGAGGTGTCGAAAACCGGGTGATCATTTTTGGCGCGGGTTACGGGGACGGCGCGCTCTTGCAGCCGATGGACGGCGACCTCGCCGAGGTCATGGTCTACAACCGTATCCTTTCCGACCACGAACGCCAGCGCGTGGAGGCCTACCTCGCGGACCGCTATGCAATTCCCATCAACCGCAACAACGCGCAGGTGTGGTCGGAGGGTTACGCCGGTGTCTGGCACCTGACCGACACCTCGCGGTTGCTGCTCGCCGACGCTTCGCCCGCGCAGAACGGCGCGGTGCTGCTGGGCGTCGACGAAGCGCGCGCCGTTCCGGCATGGACCACGGAAGGTCTGGCGTGGGATGCGGCGTCGCAGTTCGGCAGAAGCCGTACCGCGCCCGCCACGCCGTCGACGCTCTCCTTTTGGGCGCTGCAACCCGAGTCGTCGGCGAACCTTGCCACGGTGATCGCCGGAACCTCCGGTGCGCCGTACGTCGCGCTCAACAACGCCGCAGGTAAGCTCCGTGTCGCCGCTACGGACGCCGCCCCGCTGATCGGTGGTAGCGGCGCCTGGACGCACTACACGGTTGTCGTGGATCCGGCCAGCCAGGCCGTGCAGGTTTACGGCAACGGCCTGCCGCTCGACACGGCACCGGGCGTGCAGGGGAGCGGGATGCCGACCGGGCAGGCGCTGACATTCGGTCACGATGCGGATACGTCCGACACCTTGAAAACCCTTGCGGGAGCGTTGGATGAACTCCGTCTCTCAACGGCCGCGCGGAGTGCGGACTGGATACGCGCCGCCTACCTGACGCAGGCGGAGAACGCTTCGTTCACCAGCTACCACCACTTCGGCACGTTCTTCATGTTGCGATAGCATCCGCGTGCAGCACGGAGTTGGTTGTTAGTGCCTTACGGCTCAACAAGCACGACGAATTCGAGGGGCATCAAGAGGGATACGGCGTGAAGAAAATCAAGGCACAGTTTCAGGGAGACCTGACGCTTTCGGGTGGGGTGGATCTTGCCGGTGACATCACCGTCGGCGAGAACGGCTGGATTGTTCCTTCTCCAGGGCTTTCCATTATCATCAGGTGAGGGTATGAAATTCGATTCGGGAATGGAACGCCAGTGGCTTATGAAGATGATATTGGTTACCGTCGCTGTGTGTGCGGCGTCTGCTGCGTTTGCTGTTTCGGATCATACGCTTACAGAGTTTCCGCGCCTTGCGGGCGAGACAGATGATGCGCCGCGCTTCCAGCGGGCGGTGGATGCCTGCTACGGTGGCGGCGTCCTCACCGTGCCGGGAGGTGACTACACCTTGGCGCAAACCGTTTTCGTGACGAACCTCTGCTCCATTGAGATGAGCGCGGGGGCTTATGTGAAGGCCGTCGCCAAGATGGATTGGATGATCAAGATCGATGCGATATGGCAGTTTAATCCACGAATCGCGCCGCAGGATGTGAATGCCGAGCGCTACAATTTGCGCTACATCGGCGGCACGCTCGATGCGGATGGCAAGGCCTCCTGTCTTGCGATTGACAACTACCGCCACTTCACGCTGGAGAACGCGACATTCCTGAACGGTAAGCGGTATGGCGTCGGCATCGAGACGACGGGACGCGGTTACGAGATGATCGCCCGCAACCTCTACTTTAAGACGCTGATCAGCGGTCTTGCGGGTAACGTCGGTCTTTACACCTACGGCGGCGACAGCCACTACACGGATATCGTCGTCGTCGACTACACGACGGGCGTCCATTTCGCGGGACGCGGCGCGAACGTCCTGACGCGCATCCATGTGTGGGGCGGACCGATCAAGCCCGCGCGGGCAGGCGAACTTCCGGAGATGCTCAAGGAGTCCGTCTGCTTCCGCATCGACTCGTCGGGCGAAACCCTGCGCGACTGCTATGCCGACACGGGCGAGATCGGATTTTGGGTGAATGGCTGGGAGGAGCGTCTCTTCGGGTGTCGTTACTTCAATAACACCGGCTTCAAACTGAAGAGGGTGACGATTCTCCGGCAGGATAGGGGGACGATCTGGTGCGACGGTTGTGTTTTTCAAAAAGACACGCCGGAGACGAAGCTCTATTCAGGCGCCCCCGACGCAAAGATCCGGTGGGGTGACAGCAATATCTATCGCCACTTCGGCGGTGATCCCTCCGCACCGCGCGGGAGTGAACCGACCGTGCAGCCGCTGGATGTGGATCTGGGGCGACAACTGTTCCTCGACGACCGGCTGCTCGTGACGAATTCGATGACGCGCACATGGTACCGTCCGCAGAAGTCACCCCTGAATCCCGTCCTCAAGCCCGAGACCGAGCTTGAGCGCGGCGGCAAGAAGCAGACGAACGCACTGGCATGTCCTTTTGTGGGCGGTGTTTGGTACGACGGGACGGACAGGCTCTTCAAGTGCTATTACAATGCCGGCTGGGCACCGGGCATCGCTTACGCAATATCCAAAGACGGTCTATCGTGGGAGCGGCCGAAGCTCAATCCGGATGGCGGAAACCTCGTCCTGCGCTGCGACGGCACACGTGACCAGTCAAGCGTGGTGATGGATCCGGTCGCAAACGACGGTTACCGTTTCAAAGCCTATCTCACAGTCTGCCGGAAGGACATCGGGGGCGAGGTGCGCCTTTCAAAGGACGGGGTGACATGGACTCCGCCTGTGCCGACTGCCGGCACGGGTGACGCGACCTCGATCTTCTACAATCCCTTCAAGCGCCAGTGGTGTTTCTCTTCACGCGGTTGGAACGAAGAAGAGGGACGCCTGCGTGACCTCGCATTTGACGCCGATTTCATCGCTGGGGCGCGCGCACTACCGCGGAAGAGCCGTTGGCTTAAGGATGCCGTCGGCGGCGGCTGGAAAAAGAGCGGCTATGAACTCTACAACATGGACTGCATTGCATACGAGTCGGTGATGATCGGCCTCATGCAGGTGATGAAACAGCCGCAGAATGAACACTGGTCGAAACAGGGGTTGCCGAAGTCCACATTCCTGCGCTTTGGCTACGCGCATCCGAACAACATCTGGACGTGGCAATTTCCGAAAACGGGTGAGGGGGCCGACAATGCCTTCATCGATCAGACACGCCGCTACGGCGACTGGGACATGGGATACCTCCGCTCCAATTCGGGCGTTTGCCTGATTGTCGGGGACGAGATCCGCTTTTACTACACGGGCTTTGCGGGCGACAAAGCGAAGGCGGATGACGGCCAACAGAACGTCCTCACCAGCGGTATGTATGCGAACGGAGCGATGGGCTTTGCGACGCTGCGCCGCGATGGCTTCTGTTCGCTTCAGGACGGCACCGTTGTTACGCGTCCTCTCTTTTTTACAAAAGGCGACCGGCTCTTTATCAATGCCGATGTAAAAGCCGGCGAACTTGTCATCCGTGTCGCGCAGGACGGCAAGACCTTCGGGGAGAAGCGCTTGGCCAACGTCGATTCGACGCGGCTAGAGGTCGGCGCGCTGGAACCGCGCAAGCCGTTCACGCTTACCTTCACGGCATCGGGTGGCGCGAAGCTCTATTCATTCTGGACCTCCGATGAGTCAGGCAAGTCGGGCGGTTATCTCGCAGGTGGCAGTCCCGATAGCGCGATGCTGCGGGATCTGTAAGAGGCATCGCCATGAATTCCCGCGTACAGTTTTGTGAAACATTGTTGACGCGCTTGATGGACTTGCGTGATACGGATACCGGCGTATGGAGCGGCGAGTTGGCATCGAGTGCGCTCTCGACCGCGCTTGCCGCTATCGCGTTGGCAGGTGAGGACGAGGCCCACAACCGTCTGGCGGCCGACGGAGCAGCGTGGCTGGTTGCCCACGCCAATCCGGACGGCGGCTGGGGGGACACGTCGGCGAGCCCCTCCAACCTCAGCACGAGCCTGATCAGCCTTGCCGCCCTGCGTGCGTTGGCGCGGCGCGGTTTGATCAGCGGAAAGGTGTGCGAGGCCGTTATGGCACAGGCCGACGCTTGGCTTGCCGCGCGTCTGAAAGGAGTCGCGACGCCGGAGCGGATCGCGCAGGCTTTGGGTGAGGTGTACGGCGACGACCGGACCTTCGCCGTACCGATCTTGGCATTTCTCGCTATGTGCGACGATAAGGAGGAGGCGTGGTTGCACGTTCCGCCGCTTCCCTTTGTGCTGGCTTTGTTGCCGCAAGGGCTCTACCGCTTCTTCCGCTTGCAGGTGGTCAGCTATGCGTTGCCGGCGTTGATCGCGGTGGGCCTGTGCCGTCACATTTGTGTGGCGCGTGTGCGCGGTCGGCGGCCTGGCTGGCGTTGGCTGGCTGGCGCGTTGCTGCGACGGCTTGAAACGTTGCAGCCGTCGCACGGCGGCTTCCTCGATGCAATTCCGCTGACCGCATTCGTCTGCCTCGCATTGCAGCACGCCGGTTTTGGCGACTGTGCGGTCGCGCAAAAAGGGTATGCGTTTTTGCGTCAGTCGGTACGGACGGATGGCAGTTGGGCGATCGACTCCAACCTCCGCACATGGGTGACGTCGCTGGCGACGCGTGGCGTTGTCGCGGCACGTTCATGGTTGCCGAACGGCGACACGCTGGTGCCACGCGCGGAACTGGAACGGATTGCCGACTGGCTGATATCGGTTCAACTCAAGCGCCGTCATCCTTTTACTGGCGCGGCACCGGGGGGGTGGGCATGGACCGATCTGCCGGGCGGCGTTCCCGATGCCGATGACACCTCCGGAGCGTTGGTGGCGTTGAAACGCCTGCAACAGGCGGGATGTGTGGCCGAGGTGATTCCCGCCGTTCGCGCCGGTGTGGGCTGGTTGCTCGGGTTGCAGAACCGTGACGGCGGTCTGCCGACCTTCTGTCGCGGTTGGGGGCATCTGCCATTCGACCGGAGTTGTCCTGACATCAGCGCGCACGCATTGGCGGCATGGGCGGCGTGGCGGGATGACGACATCTGGACGCTGGACGAAAAGCGTCGTCTCGATATGGCGATGCAGCGTGTTGCGGAGTACCTCAAACGCGAACAGCATGCAACGGGCTGCTGGATAGCGCTCTGGTTCGGCAACCAAGAGGCGGCGCAAGGCAGAAATCCGGTGGTAGGGACGGCGCGGGTGGTGGATGCGCTGCGTGCCGCGCGGCGATTGCTGACCGCGGCCGGGATGGCGACCGAGGTGGAAGCGATGCTGTCTGCAGGAGAACGTTGGTTGATAGAGGCGCAGCAGCCAGACGACGGCTGGAGCGCGGGCACGACCGCCACGGCTGAGGAAACGGCTTTGGCCGTGATCGCGCTGGCTGGCGGCTCGGACGCTTGTTTTAATGCAGCGCGTCGTGGCCAAGCCTGGCTGGTGGCTAGTGGGCGTGGCGAGGGCTACCGGCCGTCACCCATCGGACTTTATTTTTCGTTGCTCTGGTATCACGAAAAGCTCTATCCGCTGGTGTGGCCGCTGGATGCGTTGTCGTCAGTAATCAGTTGATGACAGGGATGTGCGGGGATCATGCGCTTCTGGTGAAAAGGGGGAGGCGGTGTTTGGACATGATTATTGTGCACGCGCGGCGCGATGGCGCCAGGCAAGTGTCGGCTTACGAAATCTGGAGACACGAGCCGCGCTGTGCGCGGGTCGCGGCACCGCTTTTTCTCTGCGTTACGCACGGAAACACTCCCCACTCCTGCTCAAAAGCGGCGTCGCGCGGAATACCGCTCGCCGCCGCACTTCAGATCATTTCGCCTCGAATCTATCCGGGGAGAGATATGACTTTTTCCACACCTTTTAAGCCGCAATGCCGCACAAAGACTACTTCAGCAGTTTGCATATACCTAGCGGGCAAGCCCAAAGATTAAGGCTTTGCCGGGCAATAAAATGTGCGCTTGACCGTAGCCGTCCGGGCGACTAACATAACCGCATCAAATGGGGTCTGCCCACCTTCGCGAGGCAGGCTCAATAGCACTGTTGGGGGAAAGGAAGGTGAAATGATGCATGCCTCACATTTCTTCTTTGTCTTAACCCCTAACGTTGGCAGGAGGATCAGATGAAGAAATCGACGCTCATCGTGATCGCAGTTCTGGGCACCGCCGCCTTGGCCTTTGCCGGATCAATGTGGCACCTCAAATGCGAGGCCCCCAAATGCAAGTTTGATGCTGACATCGGGATCGGCGGCGGCTTCATTTTCGGCAAGGCGACAGGTTACTGCACAACGTGTCGCGAATTCGTGTCCCTGAGTTGGAAAACGCAGGGGTTGACCGGAGAGTGGAAGAAACATGCGGACAAATCTGATCTCCCCGACACACCCCCAAAGAAGGTCGGAACCGTCTGGAATCCAGCCACAGGACTCACCGCAGACCTTTACCCATGCCCCCAATGCCAGAAGCCTTTCATGGAGATCGACGATCTGTCGCTGATGCGAGGATCACAAGAGTTCGGCAAACTCTTCTGCCCTCGCTGCACGAACTTGACGCTACGCGTTCAGAAGCGAGGGAACTACGATTGAGGAACTGCCAACAACGGGCTGCCCACCTATTTCAAAAGGCCGCTGACGGCCTTTTGAGAAGGGAGAACCCAAGCGTTCCCTCGCCCCTCACCTCCTGCCATTGTCCCGGTATACCTGCCCCATGCCTGTGTCGCGCCCGTCTTCCGGCCCGACAAACGCCCATTTGAACGTGCCGGGCTTTCTGACCCACAGGCCGTGGTTGAACCGGAACGACTCGAACTTCTCCGCCATGCGCTCTGAAATCGGGTACGGCACATCCCCCGGCTTCAACAGAACAATGTGCATGCCAGGCATGTTCTTGACCGGCCAGAATCTGGCCGTTTCGGGATGCCTGCCCCTGGGCATGTTGGGGTCTTGCTTCATCATCGCGGGTGGCGGCGTGACATCAGACGCGTTCCCGCCGCCTTTTTCAGCGGGCGTGGACGCCCGCGCCTGACTGCGCGCACACAAAACACGCACCCGACTCGCATGCCCCCTGCCACTAACCGATGCCACTAACCGCGGATTACAAAAACCCAAAAATCACGCGGTTGACAGGACCCTCAAGATTCACTACACTTCAAACACTTTTTCGGCGGGTTAGCTCAGTTGGTAGAGCATCGGAATCATAATCCGCAGGTCGGGGGATCGTGACCCTCACCCGCCACCATTTTCAGGGTTTGTTTACGACGGTAGACAAGCCCTTTTTTGTTCCACCCGTATTGAGGGGAGCGTTGACGGCAGGGGATCGGGATATTCGTGGGATTTAAAGGATGCTGTTCAAAAACAACGCTTGTTCAAATTGTCTGAACGTGGCAATATGATGAACAAATGAGTTTGAAACAGACAGAGATGGATGTGTTGCAGAAGGCCGTGGCAATGGTCGCCGGAGAGGTGTCAGACCTTTGTTTCGACGCCATTCGCTGCGCTCGCTCGAATATGCCGGGCGACGCCGAGTTGACCGTACATACGGGAAAGCACAAACACGTCTTCCGAGTCGCGGTCAGATGCGGCATACTCACGTTGGCAGCCTTACCGGTGCTTGAAACGCTTGCCAAACAATGTACTCCGGGCAGTTCACTGATGGTGGTCGCGCTTAAGATCGGCCCCACCGTGGCGAAACTGTTGTGTGAGCGGAACATCGCCTTTATGGATGCGGCAGGGAACGCTTTCCTCAAAGCACCGGGGCTCTATGTCTGGATATCCGGCAAGCGTTCGGGCGTTAGCAAGGTGGTCACCGGCCTGCACCGGCAGAGCGCCGTGAAGGTGATTTTCGCGTTGCTGACCGATTCAGGACCGGACAAGGAGCCCGATCAGGCGCTGCTGAATAGTCCAGTCCGCATTCTGGCGAAGGCGGCTGGCGTCGCGACGGGATCTGTAAGCAACGTGCTCAACGATCTGCGTTCCACAGGCTTTCTGCTTGATGACAATGGTGCGCGGCGGCTTGTGGATCGCGAGCGCCTTATTGAACTGTGGACTACGAACTACTTGGCGCGTTTCCGCCATCGGCTGATTCACCATCGGTACCGTGTCGCCAGCGTGCGCGAATGGGAGCGTATGCACAGTTTGCCGCCGAACGCCTGGTGGAGCGGTGAGGTCGCCGGTGCCCGCCTGACCCGCCACCTGCGCCCCGAGAAAATGACGGTCTATGCCAGTGCATTGTCCGATGAGTGGGTCGTGCGCGTCGGCCTTCGGCCCGACCCGGGCGGGAATGTCGAAGTGCTCACGCCGTTTTGGGGGGATGACCTGATTTCGCGTTGGCATCGCGCCCCGGATGATTTTCCGAAGGATTGCGTGCATCCCTTGCTTGTTTACGCCGATCTTCTGGCAAATGATGAAGAACGCAGTTCGGAGACAGCGAAAAGGCTTTATGACAAATTCCTGCGAAAACTTACGGCACCCGGTTGATGCGCCGACTGCCAGTCTTCTGACCCGGCTGGCAGTCACGGCAACAGAACAAGGGATAGACCTGCTTCTTGTGGGTGCCTTTGCCCGCGAAGTACTCTTTTATCACATGTACGGCATTGAGACCGGTATCAGCACGATGGATACCGACATTTCGGTGCGTGTGTTGGATTGGGACTCTTTCCATCGCCTTCGGTCGGCACTCCAGCACGCGGGTTTCCAGATTGCGGAGACTCCGGTGGAGAAAATCCGTGATACGGTCAGCGGGAAAGAGGTGGATCTGATTCCTTTCGGCCCTGTTGCCGGTGCAGACGCACGTCTGGAATGGCCTGATCAGGGGCCGACATGGAACGTTCTGGGATTTGAGGAAGCGCTCTCCAACGCGAAACTTCTTTCCATCCAGGCGGATGGCCGTGAACCCGTTTCAATCCCCGTGGTGACTATCGCCGCGCTGGCCATGCTGAAAATCGTATCTTTCTTTGATCGCCCCAAAGAACGGGTTCGGGACGCGCGAGACATTGGCTTTATGATCACTCATTATCTGGATGCCGGCAATCGTGAACGGCTTCTGGCGCAGCCCGATCTGGTGGCTCGCGCAGCGCGAGAACCGAACGTGGCAGCCGCGTATCTGCTCGGTCAAGACATTGGAATCATGGCGTCCGAGAAAACCCACAGGTATCTTGTCGAGAGACTGCGGCATGAGACAACAAGTTCTAGCGAATGTCCGCTTGCCAGCACACTTGCGAGGAACTCCTGCCAAGGCAAGTTCCACATAGCTCGTGCCCTACTCCAATCAATGATCGATGGACTCGAAACTTGCTATTGAATGATGTAACAAGGAGGACAAGATGATGCCGTTGTATGTTCATTTTGGTGCGGGGAATATCGGACGCGCACTGGCCGGGCCGATTTTTAGCCGGGCCGGTTATCAAGTGCTTTTTGTGGATGCGGTACCGGAGATCGTGCGTGCGTTGCACGAACGGCGCGAGTACCGCGTGGTCATCAAAGATACGTTGCCGCCCGGGACGCCGGACTCCTTTATGGTGACGGGGGTAGACGGTATCGATGTGCGCGATCAGGAGGCGGTCAAGGCGGCGGTGGCCCGCGCCGATTTGATCGGTACGGCGGTGGGTGCGGCGCATCTGCCCAGTGTGCTGAACGCAATCGCGGCGGGGCTTCCGGAACGCGAAGGACGGCCGGTTTCATTGCTCTTCTGCGAGAACCTGCACGGCCTCGCCAGCATGGCGCGCGAGACGCTGAGCCGTGCATTGCCTGAGGATTTTCCGCTCGACCAGCAGGTCGGTCTGGTCGAGACCAGCATCGGCAAGATGGTGCCGTTGATGCCGCAAGAAGTGCGGCGCAATGATCCGCTGGAGGTGTGGGGGGAGGCTTACAACGCGATCATCGCGGATCGCAACGGGTTTGTCGGGCCGGTACCTGACGATATCGAGGGGTTATTGCTCAAGCAGTGTTTTCAGGCCTACGTCGACCGCAAGCTCTACATCCACAACCTTGGACACGCCACCTGCGCTTATCACGGCTACTTGCGCGGCCACGCGTTGGTAGACGTTGCGATGTGCGATCCCGCCGTGTTGGCTGAGACGGAGGCGGTGATGCGGGAATCGGCGCGTGCGCTGGCGCGGCGCTATCCGCAGGAGTTGGATACCGCAGGGTTGGCGGAACATGTGGCAGATCTGCTGCGGCGCTTCGGCAATCAAGCGTTGGGCGACACCGTCTTCCGCGTCGGACGCGACCTGCCGCGCAAGCTGGCACCGGGGGACCGGATGGTCGGCGGGCTGCGTTTGGTGCAATCCGAGCAGGGCGACATCGCGCCGGTCTGCCGCGCGATCGCCGCAGCGCTGCAGTTTGCGGCGACTGACGAAGCGGGCCAGCCCTTCGCGCCTGATGTCGCCTTCCGTGTGCGTCTCGCGGAAGAGGGCACAGAGGCGGTGCTGTGCGCGCACAGCGGTCTGGATCCTTCTCGCGATGCAACAGCGTTGAAATTGATTGCGGGTTGATAGGGATCATGCGAGCCGGGGCACTGCTCTCGTTGTTCTATACATCTATCTGGATTTTTTGGTGTCCGGCCAAAAATTTCCCAGCAGAGGGCGAAGTCATAGGTTCGTTGCAGGCCGATCCAGATGGTTTGCGGCCCCGCGGACTGTTCTTGCGCGCGCGTGTCTCGCAGGCCACTTTGGATTTCCGCCCGCGCACGGTGACCGTGCCTGTGTACATGACGGGCTGTCCGAGCGTGCGTGCGCGGAGGGTGTGCGCCGAAACTCTCCTTCAGACCTGGCATGAAGGCCGCAACGTTGTGCGCTACGTTGACGAGAGGTATGTGTGGGATTGAACCTATGACAACAGTTTAATGGTAACCCCTTCGGGGCTGAACGTCGAACACCAGTATGAAACCTGAAACCAAAGAATACTTTTAGCAGACTCAACTGTTCTTTTTCGGTTTTACCCTCGCTTTCACCGATTCGACCCGCTACACTGACACCATGCGTCTTTGGAGTCTTTGGAGTGAGGATTTCTTTGCGGCGGGGGTTGACAACCACCGGCATTATGGGACTTTTCAACAAATACGATGCCGCGCCATCAAGCGAACGGGACAGTAACATATGAACCGAGACAAGATCACGCTTTCACAACTGGAGTCCTTCCTCATGGGGGCGGCCGACATCTTGCGCGGCAAGATGGATGCCTCTGAGTTCAAGGAGTTCATCTTTGGCATGCTGTTCCTCAAACGGTTGTCCGATGAGTTCGACCACAAGCGTGAGCAGTTGGGCAAGTATTATTCCAATTTGAGAGAAACCCCCGAGCAATTTAGCGAACTGTTGGAGGACAAGGTGTCCTACGGCGAGACGTTCTTCGTCCCCGTCCGGGCGCGATGGCACCAGTCCTGGGAGGATGAGAACGGTGATCTCGTTCCGGCGCTGAAAGACCTCAAGCACGACATCGGCAACATGCTCAATAAGGCCATCGCCGCCCTTGAGGACGAAAATGATTCGCTGGCTGGGGTCTTGAAGAACAATATCGATTTCAATGCGGTCAAGGGCAAGACTAAGATACCGGATCAGAAGTGGAAGGAACTACTCGATCACTTTACCGGGTTCCCGCCGCTCATCAATGACAACTTTGAATTCCCCGACCTGCTGGGCGCAGCCTACGAGTATCTTATCAAGTACTTTGCCGACAGCGCGGGCAAGAAGGGCGGCGAGTTCTATACGCCCGCCGAAGTCGTGCGCCTGCTGGTGCAGATCACGAAGCCCACGGCGGGAAATACGATCTATGATCCTACCGTGGGATCGGGCGGCTTCCTGATTCAGTCCCACCAGTATGTTGACGAGCAAGGCCAGGACGCCAACAACCTCGCGCTCTACGGCCAGGACTCGAACGGCACTGTCTGGTCAATCTGCGTCATGAACATGATCCTCCACAACATCACCCGCTTCACCATCGAGAACGGGGACACGCTGGAGGATCCGCTACTTCTTGCGAACGGACAGGTCCGCAAGTTTGACCGTGTCCTTGCCAATCCCCCTTTTTCCCAGAACTACAGCCGGACCAACGTCAAATTCACAAGCCGCTTCCGCGTGTGGTGCCCGGAAACCGGCAAGAAGGCGGACCTGATGTTTCTCCAGCACATGCTGGCCAGCCTGAAGGCCGATGGCCTCATGGCGACCATCATGCCCCACGGCGTGCTGTTCCGGGGCGGCAAGGAGAAGCTTATCCGGGAACTTCTCATTGAAGACGACGTGATTGAAGCGATCATCGGCCTCCCGCAAGGCCTGTTCTACGGCACAGGTATCCCTGCCTGTGTCTTGGTCTGCAACAAGAGCAAGCCGGACGCCATGCGCAACAAGGTGCTCTTCATCAATGCCGACCGCGAATATGCCGAAGGAAAAAACCAGAACAGATTGCGTCCGGAGGACATTGAGAAGATCGATCACGTCTTCACCCACAAACGCGAACTGCCCAAATACTCGCGGCTGGTGGACAAGGATGAGATCGCCAACATCCACGACTTCAACCTAGACATCCGGCGCTATGTGGACAACACGCCCGACCCTGAACCGGAAGATGTTCAGGCGCACCTGATCGGCGGCGTGCCCGAAAGCGAGGTCAACGCGCTTGCGCCGGATTTCAACAAGTTCGGCATAGCCCTGTCGCTTATCTTTAAGCCCGAACGCCCCTGTTACCTTGCCTTTGTGGAGGCTGTTGACGGCAAACCGGCCATCAAGACCATCATCGAGGCCGATGCCGCGCTACAAGCGACCATGGAGAGGCACCAGGAGACCCTCGAAACGTGGTGGGACGTCGCCCGCGACGATTTCGCGCAGCTTGAGAACGCCCGCAACGGCGGCAAGAAAATGCCCGACGTGCGTCAGGAACTATTGGCTTCGCTCAAAGGACGGGTGATGCCGCTTGGCGTGCTCGACGAGTTTAAAAGCGCCGGTGTGTTCGTCAACTGGTGGCAGCAGATTCGGTACGACCTGAAGACGATCGTCTCCATCGGCTGGCACCATACCCTGATCCCTGACGAGTATCTGGTCGCTGCGTTCTTCCAAACCGAGGCCGACGAGATCGAGACACTGGAAGCCACAATCTCCGAGGCCCAGACGGAGTTGGACGAGGCGGTGGAGACCGCGCAGGAAGTGGCCGGATACGAACCGGAAGAAGGCGAGAAGGTCACTGCCGCCGTCATCAAAAAGGCGCTCAAGAATTTGATCGACGACCTGAAGGACACGCCAGGCAAATCGGCCAAGAAGGAACTCAAGGCGCTCACGGCTCAGGATAGGGCGATCAAAAAGATCGAAAAGCGGATCAAGGGGGCCAAAGACACCCTCAAGATCAAAACGGACGAGTTGTCTCTCAAACTCGAACTCAAACGCCTTGGCGGCGACGACTTCAAGGCCGAGAACCGTAAACTCATCCAGCAGGTGGAGGAACGGTTGACCGAACTCGACCCGAAAGACAAGGCCGACAAACGCAAAATCACCGCCCTAAATAAAGACAAGGCCACCCTTCAGGCCCGGATTGCTCGGACGGACGCGCTGCTGGCCGAAATAGGCGGCCAGTTGACGCCGGAGCAGGCCCGGCAGATCATTCTCCAGAAGATTTATGACATCATCCATGCCGAACAGGAGCGTTACCTGAATGCCGAGAAGCGGAATCTGGTTGGAAGGGTTGATAATTTGTGGAGTAAGTATTCCGTTAGCAACACTGATTTGGAGGTGGCCCGGACACGATCTGTGGAAGCCCTTACAGCTCTCCTAACAGGTCTCAAATACTACGAGGTGGAGACGTGAGTTGGAGAAACGTCGATATTGCCTCACTATTGCTAACACTCGAGAGTGGCTCGCGTCCCAAGGGTGGCGTGTCCACTGATCGAGGGGATATTCCTAGCCTTGGCGGAGAGAATGTGCTTGCAACGGGTGGCGTGACTCTAGATAACGTGAACCTTGTATCGACTGAATTCTATTCCAAAATGACGAAGGGGCGCCTTCAGGACGGCGATGTTCTGATCAACAAGGACGGCGCTCAGACTGGCAAGGTCGGGCTGTACCATTCTCCTGATGGTGCTCCGGCTTGTATAAACGAGCACTTGTTCCTTTTGAGGGGAATGCCGGAGCGAGTAACTCAGGAGTATCTCTACTACTTGCTCCTGTCTGATATTGGCCAAAAGCAGATTCGTGCTGAGACATCCGGTTCTGCTCAACCGGGTCTGAAGTCCGGGTTTGTAAAAAAGGTCGTAACGAGTGTTCCGGTTGACATCCGAGAACAATCCAAAATCGCCGAAATTCTTACGACCGTGGATCGAGCGATTGAGCAGACCGAGGCATTGATCGCCAAGCAGCAGCGCATCAAGACCGGTCTCATGCACGACCTGCTGACCCGTGGCATCGACGAACACGGCAATCTGCGCTCCGAATCCACCCACAAATTCAAGGACTCACCGCTGGGCCGCATTCCGGTGGAGTGGGATGTCAAGGCAGTTGCAGATACTGGAAGCGTTGATTTGGGGCGACAGTTATCGCCCAAATATATGAAGAGCAAGACACCAACTCCTTACCTTCGTGTCGCAAATGTGTTTGACGGCTGGATTGACTACAGTGACGTGCTTGAGATGGACTTCACTACAGTCGAGAAAGCAAAGTATATGTTGCGCCAAGGAGATGTGCTTCTGAATGAAGGACAAAGTCGCGAATTGGTTGGTCGCTCGGCGATCTATCGTGGCCCCGACAACGTGTATTGCTTCCAGAACACTCTGATCAGGTATAGACCATACGCAAATATGCGGTCGGAATTCGCCCAAGTTGTGTTCAAATTGTGGTTGGATACAGGAGTCTTTGCCGACGTTGCCAGACAAACAACGAGCGTCGCCCATCTCGGAGCTGGCCGATTTGCAAAGATGCTGATTCCGAATCCCAATGAGCAGGAGCAGGACAGAATCTTATCCGTGTTTCTTCCAGCCGATTGTGTCAGTACACGATATCAGGATTCTTTACGAAAACTTCGCCGTATCAAAACCGGCCTGATGCAAGACCTACTCACCGGCAGGCGCCGGGTTACAGCATTACTCGACCAGAAAGACGAGGTAAGCGCATGAGCACGGACAAGACACCGGAGCATATTCGTCTCGACGAACGCAGCCACGTCGAGAAGCCGTTTCTCGACCAGTTTGCCGAAGCTTATACAAATCCTAATGGCGTAAAAAAAGCACACAGTGTCGGTAAATCGAGTTGGTGGAATCCACAAATGATCAAGCAGATTAAGCGTCTAAACGAACTGGGTATATTCCGTAATTTTGTCGGAGACGCTACAAACGATGTTCCACCTTTTAAGAAGCGGAACCTCATCTATGGGTGGAACTATTCTGGCAAAACTACGCTTTCCCGTCTCTTTCAAGCATTTCAATTCCCAGATCGTCCGCTTGCTTATCCGACATGCCGCTTCTCGGTGGAGTTGAACGATGGTTCGATAGTAGATGAAAAGAACCGGAGCCTTCCTTGTCCTGTCCGCGTCTTCAATCGGGATTTTATAAACTCGAACTTCCAAGAAGAGCACAACGCCCCTGCGGTTTTTATTGTTGGAAAAGGGAATCTCGAGCTCAGGGAATATTGGGAGAAACTGCAGGACGCCCAAAAGCGGCTAGAGGAGAGGGCAAAAGAGCGAAACGACCAGATTGACCGGATCGAGCAGAACGTCGCCACTCGCGGAACGGATCGAGCCAGATCAATTGGCCAGACTCTAGGAATTCGTAACTTTAACCGTTCACATCTCAATGATCGCATTTGCGAAATTCGAGACAATCCTGAATCCTTCCAAATGACAGAGACTCAATGCCAGGCGACGATAGATACATTTCGATCCGGTGATCAGTTTAGTGAGATATCACTAGGACATTGGGCGTTACCGAATCTCTCGCCTCACGTTGATGCCGTTAGAATTCTGCTTGAGCGCACAGCATTGTTCGATGCCATAGAGGGCTTGAATGAAAACCGTCCATTGGAAGATTGGCTTCGTGCCGGTCTAAAGTTACACACTTCATCGGGTGACTGCTTGTTCTGTAAAGGACGACTGCCGAAAGAGCGTCTCGCTGAGTTACAGCGTCATTTTTCAACTGCCTCTATGGAACTCCTTAATGAAGTAAACCAAAAAATCGAGCAACTACAGAGAATCGACTTTGTCTCTCCTAACCTGAATGCCATGCAATTTTTGCAAGAGATGCGAAACCAAGCTCAAACTAAGATTGAAAAACTATCTCGTTGGTTAGAGTATGCGGCCACAATTCGCGATGGTCTCGTGACCTCTCTGGTAAGCAAACGTATCGCTTTAGGGACGCCGCTAGTATGGGATGGCTCGGCCGATGGGCTTGATGTTGGGGAGCAAGCGCTAAAATCTTTGAACGAATGTATTGCGCAGCACAACAAACGTGTCCAAAACATCGATAGAGTAAAAGCGGAGGCCCGAACGGCTGTCGAGCGCCATTACGCAGCGGTTCATTTCATAGAGCAAGGCATAGCAAATCACGAGGAGAAGATTCAACGATTGAAAGCGCGCATCAGAACAGCTAATCGCGCTAGAGAACGTCTGGGGCGCCGAGCAGATGTAATTGCCCAGCAAATTGATCGTGCAGCAAAAGGTGCTAGTCGCTTCATGTCTCTAGTTGAGTTTCTGCTAAAGGGAAGTGATATTCGTATCGAAAGCTGTAACGAAAACAAATTTCAGTTGATGCGAGGGACCACCATCGCCGACAAACTGAGCGAAGGCGAGAAGACCGCAATCGCTTTTGCCTATTTCCTTACCAGCCTTGAAGGAGAGGGAGAAGACATTGCGAAAACTATCGTGTACGTGGACGACCCTATTTCCAGTCTCGATACAAACCACATCTATGCTGTCTATGCTCTGATCAAAGAGTATTTGCATAAAGCTCTGCAACTTTTCGTCTCCACGCATAACTCGGAGTTTTTTAGCCTACTTAAAGGGTTATGGTTGGGACGAGAGTACAAAGGCGCTTCCGAAGCTTTCTATGTACGCCGTCAGGCGGATGAAGATGGCTCGTTTGCGACCTTGGAATCGCTCCCTGCTCTGCTTCGTAGGTTTAAGTCAGAGTACGAATTTATTTTCGCCCAACTTTTTTCGTTTGCCAAAGCACCATCCCCGTCGGAGCACGAGGCTTTTACTGCGCCAAATCTTTTGCGTCGTTTCCTCGAATCCTATCTTGGCTTTCGCAAACCCTGTACAACTGCATGGTACGAAAAGATGAATCTCATACTCGATTCGGCTGAAGAACGTGAAGAAGTGCATAAACTTCTTGATGACGCATCCCACCTGCAGAGCATCAATAGAGCGCTTCGGTATCCGTCATTTGTCACGAGTGCTCAGTCCTGCGTTCGGAGCGTCCTACGCGGCATTCAAGCAAAGGATCAACTTCACTACGATTCATTAATTGCTGTAATCGGTGACAAAACAACAGGGGCTTCCGAACCATGACCACTCGCGGAACAACTGATCATATTCGTCTCGACGAACGCAGCCACGTTGAGAAGCCGTTTCTCGATCAGCTTGCCGGGCTGGGCTGGACTGTAATCGACCTGACCGACGAGAAGCAGAAGCCGTCCGATACGGGGCGCGAGAACTTCACTGAGGTGGTGATGCTGGGCGTGTTGCGCCGTCAATTGAAGATCATCAATCCCTGGCTGGAAGAGGATCAGGTGGATGAGGTTGTCAAGCAACTGACCGCGAACTTCCCGAGCACCAACCTGCTGGAGAACAACCGGCACCTGCTACACCTGCTACTGGAGAATACGAGCGTCAGCGAGAACCGGCGCACAGGCGAGAAGAGCCCTACCGTCCGCTTCGTTGACTTCACGCAGCGGGACAACAACAGCTTTTTCGCGGTCTGCCAGTTTAAGATTCGCATCCTCGGCACGGAGCACCACATCATCCCGGATATTGTCCTGTTTCTGAACGGCCTGCCGGTGGTGGTAGTCGAATGCAAATCACCCAAGGTCAATGATGCCATCCCCGAGGCGATTGACCAAATCTTGCGCTACAGCGAACAGCGCGGTGTCAAGGGCGAGGGCAGCGCACCTCTCTTTTACTACAACCAGTTCATCGTGGTGACGTGTCGGCACGAGGCGAAGTTTGGCACGATCACCACGCACAGCGAGAAGTTTTTCTACCGCTGGGCCGATCCCTATCCTCGCACGCTCGACGAACTGGAACACGGCTCGGGGAGTCCGAACGACCAGCAACGGCTCGTCGCGGGGATGCTCGACCGGGACAACCTGCTTGATCTGATCCGCACCTTCACCCTCTTCTCGGTCAACGACAAAGGCGAGCGGATCAAGATCGTCGGGCGCTACCAGCAGTTCCGTGCGGTGAAGTTGGCGGTGAAGCGTTTGTTGCAGGGCAAGACGCCTCGGGAACGAGGCGGGATCATCTGGCACACCCAGGGCTCCGGCAAGTCGCTGACGATGATGTTCATGGTGCGGGAGATGTACCGGCACGCGACGCTGTCGCACTGGAAGGTGGTCTTTGTCACCGACCGGACGCAACTGGAACAGCAGCTTGCGGAGACCAGCCAGAGCATCGGTTTCACCGTGAAAGTGGCCGACAGCATCAAGGAAATGAAGCAACTGCTTCGCACGGACACGTCGGACCTCGTGATGGCGATGATCCACAAGTTCCGCGAGGTCGACCTGGCGGAAACATTCCCGGAACTCAACCCGAGTCCGCACATTCTGGTGATGACCGACGAGGCACACCGCGGACAATACAAACTGCTGCGTGCGAATCTTGACCGGGGTATTCCAAATGCCGCACACATCGGCTATACGGGAACGCCCATCGACAAGACCGAGCGCGTCTTTGGCGACTACATCGACAAGTACACCATGCGTCAGTCTATCGAGGACGGCGTGACGCTGGAGATCGTCTATGAAGGGCGCACCCACAACGCCGAGGTTCCGGATCAGGCGGGGATGGATAAGGCGTTCGCGGATATGTTCAGCGAATACAACCTTGAACAGCGGTTGCAGATTCTCGGCTATGGCTCGCGCGATGCCTACCTGGAGGCTGAGCCAACCATCGCGGATAAGGCGAAAGACATGGTCGCGCACTACCTCACCCATGTGTATCCGAATGGCTACAAGGCTCAGATCGTGGCGACCTCCCGCGAGGCCGCCGTGCGCTACAAGAAACATGTGGATGCAGCATTGGCGACAGCAATTGCGCAACTTGAGCAGGCAAACCCGGGAAGCCTTGACCTCGACCAGTTGAAGAGGATGCGAACTGACGTGATCATCTCGGGCGGGCATAATGACTTGCCGCATCTAAAGGAATATTCCGACCCTGCAAAGCACGAGTCCAGCATCAAGAGCTTCAAGTTGGCTTTCGGCAAGGAAAACGAAGGGACTTCGGGCGATGTCGGAATCCTGATCGTCAACAACATGCTGACCGGTTTTGATGCGCCCATCGAGCAAGTGATGTATCTCGACAGGGTGATCACCGATCATGACCTGCTTCAGGCCATTGCCCGTGTCAACCGTGTGAGCGGGGAGGCAAAGGGCAAGGGGTTTGTCGTTGATTACGTTGGCATTGGGCACCACCTGAAGAAGGCCCTCGACGCCTATGACGAACGCGAGCAAAAAGAGATCATCGACGTCCTTAGCTTCCCCGAAGAAGAGCTGCGCGAGCTTCAGGACAGCCATGCGGCGATCATGGCGCTGCTCAAAAAGTACGAGTTGACAGACCTGACCGATCATGATGCCTTTTTCGACGTGTTCTATGACGAGGACATCCGGTTCGAGTTCATCCTGGCTTTCAAGCGTCTGACCAAGAGCCTGAACCTGTTGCTCCCCGCCCGGCAGGCGCTTGATTACATGGGCGACTACAAGGCCCTCACGGCGATCAACATTCTGGCGGGCAAGCACTTTCGGGACGCACGTCTCAGCATGAAGGGCATCCCGCCCAAGCTTCGCGCGATCGTTGACGATCATCTCCAATCTGTGGGAATTGATGTCAAGATAAAGCCCATCTCGATTCTCGACAAGGACTTTGAGAAGGACGTTGCCAGACGCAACCGCACGAAGACCAAGGCCGCCGAAATCGAGCACGCCATCCGTCACCATCTGGAGGTCGATCTGGGTGACGATCCTGATTTGCAAGCCTCGTTTGCGGAGGCACTGGCCCGCATCTTCGAGGAGTTCAAAAACAACTGGAACAAGATTTACGAAGAACTGGAGAAACTGCGGACGCGTATCGTCAATGCCGGGAAGGAACCAACTTACGGTTTGCATCGCAAGAAGCAGATGCCTTTTTTCAGGCTGTTGAGGCGCGAGATCTACCAAGATGCGACACTTGATGACGACCAGATAGCCTTGCTCGTGGATTTGACGCAGCGGGTATTCAACGTGGTGGAGCTTGAGTTGAATGTTACCGGATTCTGGGAAAGCATTTCGTCGCGCAACAAACTCCGGGCGGAAATTCAGAAGACTTTGCTTGCCCCCGCATCTGCGGGTATACCTGGGGTTTTTGCCAACCGTAACCGTATGATCAGCCGCATCATGGAACTTGCGGAGAGCAAGAACGACACGATTCTCTACGCGGAATAAACGGTAATGGAACTGGACTATCAGATATGTCGCTCGGAAACGAGACGCAAGCTAACCATCACGGTTGAGAGGGATCGATCCGTGGTTGTACGCGCGCCTATGGAAGTTTCCGAAGAAAAAATCCGCGAGATCGTCGAAGCCAAGCGTTTTTGGATTTTCGAAAAACTGCACCATGTCCAGAAGTACACTCCGCCTCATCCGCCCGGCAAGGAAATGGTCAACGGCGAGTCAGTGCTTTATCTGGGAAGGTCCTACCGAATTGAGGTGGTAGACACCGATGCAACGGAGATTCTTTTCGATCGCCGGTTTGTTATTCCACGCAGCCACGCATCGCGGCGCAAGGAAGTCCTGCGCGAATGGTACATTGAACGTGCCAAAGCAACGATTCTGCCTAGAGTGCGGCGATTTGCCGACAAGCTCGGGGTCGCCTACAAGCACGCCAACATCGTCGACAGTCGTTATCGCTGGGGCTCATGCACCGTCAAAGACAACGTCAACTTCAATTGGCGGCTCATCAAAGCACCGATGTTCGTGGTTGACTACATCATCGTCCATGAACTAGCGCATTTGATGGAACCCAACCACACGCCGCGTTTCTGGAACATCGTCAGTGCCCAGTCGCCCAAGATGGAAAAAGCGCGGGCATGGCTCAGAGACAACGGGCAACTCCTCGAAGAAGACATCTAAGCGGGTAACAGGCGAGCGGTGAGGAGTGGCGGGGTGGGGGTGTCTTTTCTATGTCACGCCCTTTCAGGGCTGATGCCATTTCTTCTTTCGGGATATCAGGGCGCTGCCCTGAGCTGGTATGTCACGCCCCTTCAGGGCTGAGCAGATCGCCAACCGCCGGTAAAGATGAAATACCAAGAACGTCACGATTTTTACCCTTGGCGGTTCAAAACGCCGAACGCTGAACATCGAACGCCCAACGCCGAAGTATTAAACTTGAAGCTCCAACGAGGACTCGGTGAAACGCAATGCGCCCTTTTGCACTCGTATTCATGGATGTGACCTGTTATTTTGGTGCCATGTGTTCTGGGAGTGTGAGACTCTATCAAGCGGCAAGAGTCATGGGGCGCAAAAAGGAAATGAGTCATGGCAAAGACCAAGAATCGGATTTCGGGAATATCGGTATACGGATTTAAATCGCTCAGAGATGAGCAACGTGTCACCATCCGACCGTTGACCGTATTGGCCGGTGCCAACAGCTCGGGAAAATCGAGTCTGATGCAGCCGCTGCTGTTGCTCAAACAGACTCTGGAAGCGGCCGGCGACCCGGGCGCACTGTTGCTCGACGGCACGAATGTGAAGTTCACGCGCGCGGATCAACTGCTCGCCAAAGGTAACAAGGATGAGTTCGGTGTGCGAATCGAGCTGTTGGACGGGCAGTCGTTAGGGTTGACCTTCCGCAAAGCCGAACGGGGGTTCGATCTGAAGGAAATGGACTATGTTTCGCAAGAAGAATCTTTCAGCGTCGTGCCATCAATGTCTCATGATGCGATTAGGACTATCCTGCCGGAACCATGGAAGACCATGCACCGTGAGGTCGGTAAAGATAAAAAGTCGGCGCTCCGATGGACGGTTCGCCGCGAACGTTGCTTCTTCTCCTTTGAACTAACTGCACCCGACGATACTTCCCACCGGATCCGTTTCGGGCCTTTCGCCCTGTCCCCCAGCCGCGCATTCGTTTCGTTTATCGGAGAAATCATTCATCTGCCTGGACTTCGGGGGAATCCGCGACGAACCTACCAAAAGGCCGCCGGCGGGCCGGTGTATCAAGGAACTTTTGAGCCCTACGTCGCCAGTGTGATTGCGGAGTGGCAAGGAGGAGTCGGCGGGAAGAATAAACTGAACGAACTCGCCCATTATCTTGAGGCCATGACGCTTACTTGGAAAGTGAAGGCCGAGCCAGTCGATGACACACAGGTCGAATTGAAGGTGGGACGGCTACCACGTGCGCGCCAAGGCGGTGCGCACGATCTGGTTAACATCGCTGATGTCGGTTTCGGCGTATCACAGTCGTTACCGGTGCTTGTGGCTTTGCTGGCCGCCCGTCCAGGACAACTCGTCTATTTGGAGCAACCGGAGATTCACCTGCACCCGCTTGCACAGCGTCGCTTGGCCGGAGTCTTACAGACCGCCGTGAAGCGGGGCGTGGTCACAGTTGTCGAAACGCATAGCGCTATATTTCTGCGTGAATTGCAGACCCTGATCGCGATCGGTAACTTGAACAAGGAAGATGTCGCCATGCACTGGTTTGCCCGGAACGAAGAGGGAGAAACCACTATCACAACCGCCGAGTTGGACGACAAAGGTGCTTACGGAAAGTGGCCCGAAGATTTCGACGACACCGAACTCCAGGCCGAACAGGCTTATCTGGACGCCGTAGAGACAAAGGAGGCGCGCCAATGAGCCGCCTCGTGGTTGTGGACGCTTCGGTTGTGCGGGCCGCAGGAGAAACCGAACATCCGGTCTCATCGGCCTGCCGAAACTGCCTAATGGCCATTCGAGCTATCTGTCACCGCGTGGCTCTCACAGAACCGATCCGCAAGGAGTGGGGACAGCACATGAGTAGATTTTCGCGCAAATGGAGACGTTCCATGGCCGCAAAACAGAAGCCTATTGCTGTAATATCCCCAAAGCGACTCGACTTACGCTGGGCGGCTTACTCCTCTGCGGCCAGAACTGCCATCAAGAAAGACAAAGGGCTCCTTGAAGCCGCCCTTGCGACCGATCATGTGATCATTACGCTCGATGATTCCCTCAAACAGGCTTTGGCCGAACGACCGGACGGTAAAGACCTGTTGCGCAACGTGCAGTGGATTCATCCTGTGAGAGACGGTGTCGCGGCTATTCAGGCACTATAACAGATCAGCCACAAGAAAGTCGGATGTCGGCCCCCGAGGTCACATATTTGAATATGTGACCCAAGAGAGGATGAGAAATGATGATGGTGATGAGGCGGGCGGCATTGCGGCAGGTGAAAAATGTGCAACCGCCAAGAGCGCCGCGATTCTTGTTCTCTTCACCCTGGCGATCTTGGCGGTTCAATAATGTTCCGATACCGATCCCGATTTCGAACCCGATCCCGATAACGATTTGGATGGGTGTCTTTGTGTGATACCCGCCCTCCAAAACTCTGCGCCTCTGCGTTAAAAAACTGAAACCATCCCGCTGCTGCCAAGCAATTACGGTTGCCGCACACATGCTCTCTCCGTTATTCTATGGTCATTGCGCACGATACCCAACAGTGCGCGGCGTGACGACATGTGGCGAATCCTCAAAATCATCGGTTCCATCCTCAAGGGCCTTTTCTGGCTGGCGGTTGTTTTGCTGGTGGCCTGCATGGCAGTGCTTTATCTGCTCGAACGCGGTCTACCGGCTCCGTTGCTGCATCGTCTTGAAAGTGCACTCTCTGATGAAGACCGTTTCGTGCGGATTGAGCGCGCCACTTTCAGCCTGAAACAGGGGGCGCGGCTCCACCGTGTTAAAGTCTTCCAGAAGCGGGTCGCTGCCCAAGCGCTGGTGTCGGTCGACGAAATCGTCGTGGACCTTGCGTTGTCGCCGGGGCTTGACACCTCAGAACGTGTGCGCGGCGTGACCCTCAAACAGATCGTAATGCCTGACTTGCCGCCGGAACAGGATGAGCCACAGGAACTCCCCGAGTTGCCGGTCATGGTACCCTTCCCATTGAAGGTCGAGCAGGCCGATATCCTCGGCATCAAGGCCGATCGTCTCACCGCCACCGTCTCCACCTCCAGCACGCGCATTGATGTCACCGAAGTCGTCATCCATTTACCTAACCCGAGTTTCAAACTGCAGGTGGATGGTCAAGTGACCATCGACCTGCAAGCGCAGCGCGTCTATGGCAGGGCGCAAGGACAGGCGTTTCCTGATAATCTGATGCCTCTCTTCAGAATCTTGAAAGCGCGCGGTGCCATTGAGCAGATCTCCTGCTTCACCGGAATCAAACGCCCGGTCGACGCGCACTACACTTTTGACGTCGATATCGAAACCACCGACTTTGCTATGCGGCTGGATCTGGACGTCGGTCCCTGCACCTACCGCACTGTGCCCATCGCGTTCGCAAGAGGCACGCTCGGCATCTACGGCACCAACATCTACACCTCGGTCGTGATCGATCCGTTCAATGCGCAAACCGCCGACGGCGCACCCATCCAGGGCCGTCTCGCCTACATCGAAGAGGTTGAAGGGCTGAAGGTCGAAGCCGATACGACAATGGACATCCCGCCGCTCTTCACCATAATCAACATTCTCAACAAGGGCGAACTCGACTGTGTACGCTGTACGAAGCCTCCCACGCTATCGACCCGTGGTGTCGTGGCTCTTTCAACAACAAAGAGTACCGTCACCAACCAGTTGTCCGGCAAGGTCTCGTTCCCGGCCGGATCGATCCTGAACTTCGAAGCGCGTGAAGTGACCGCCGATTTCATGCTTGCGGGATATCAAGCGCGCTTCAGCAATGTCCGGGGAACCTCGCTTAGCGGCGGCGCGATCACCGGCGAGGTCGCCTTCGATTTTCCCGAATACGCCGCAACCGCCGCTGTCTTCAACGCCGAACTGGATATGAGCAATGTCGCGCTCGAAGAGATTTCGCAAGCCTTCAATGTCACGAACGACCGCGCCGGTCAGGTCTCCGGCAAGCTCCAACTCAGCGGACCGCTCCACGAACGCACGGTCGAAAATCTTTCCGGCGAGGGCCACGTCACTATCCGCAACGGCGTCATTCACCGCATGAAGATCTTCGCCGGACTTACCGACTACCTGTCGCGCACCATTCCCGGCATCTCGTCGATCGTCGATCAATCGTCGGGATCAATGGATTTCACCATCCGCGACGGCGTGCTCCATACCGACAACCTGCTGCTCGAGGGCAACATCTTCAGCATATCGGGAAAAGGCACCTACAACCTCGCCACCGACAAGCTGGACTTCACGGTCCGCGCCAACATCTTCAAACAAAAAACCATCGCCGGCCGTATCACCCGCTTGATAACGCTGCCGTTCACCCGCCTGCTGCTCGAATTCAAAGTCTTCGGGAAACTCGAAAACCCGGACTGGTCTTACGTCAGTATCATTGAAAAAATCACGGAGGGGCTTGCCAAACCCGAACAGGCCGACGCCCCCAAAACCGAAACACCTTGACCGTCATGCGATTCATCCTCCACACCTACGGCTGCCAAATGAATGTCCGCGACTCCGAAGCGGCCGCGGCCCTGCTTGAGGCCGCCGGCCATACGCCGGTCCAGCGTGAGGACGACGCCGACCTGGTCATTGTCAACTCATGCAGCGTGCGTGCCAAAGCAGAGGACAAAGCGCTCGGCAAGCTCGGCCTGCTCTGCGCCTCCAGACGCGACCGTCCGAACCGGATGGTAGGGCTTATGGGTTGCATGGCGCAACGGCTGGGGCCCGAGATATTCACCTATGTGCCGGGGCTTGATTTCGCGGTCGGCACCCGTTGCGCGGGGGCGATCCCGCGTCTGGTCGCCCGTGTCCTCGTCGGCGAAACAGGTCTGCTTGAAATCTCGGATCTCGACGAAACGCCCGATGTGATCGATGCCCGCACCGACACCGGATTTTCCGTGTTTGTGACCATCCTGCTCGGTTGCGACCGGCGCTGTGCCTATTGCATCGTGCCCGATGTGCGCGGCTCGGAATACAGTCGGCCAGCTCGCGAAATCGTCGCTGAGATCCGCGCACTCGTGCGCAACGGTGTGCGCGAGGTCACTCTGCTCGGCCAGAGCGTCATTAACTACGGACGTGCCAATCCGGTCTGGGATGCGTCCGACGCGCCGAGTCCCGGTGGCTTCACGGAACCCTTCGCCCGTCTGCTGGAGGCGGTCGCCACCATCCCCGGCCTGCTCCGCCTGCGCTTCACGTCGGGCCATCCGTCGGGTGTCACCGATCAACTCGTGCGCGTCTGCGCGACGCTGCCGACCATCTGTCACCATCTGCACCTGCCGGTGCAGTCCGGTTCCGATCCCATTCTCGCGCGCATGCGGCGCGGCTATTCGCGGGCGGACTATCTGGATGCCGTGCGCCGCCTGCGCGACGCCATGCCGGATTTCGCCCTCACCACCGATGTGATCGTCGGCTTTCCCGGCGAGACGCCCGACGACTTCGAGGCCACGCGCTCTCTGATGAATGAGGCCGACTTCGATAACGCATTCATCTTCAAGTATTCGCCCCGCCCCGGTACGCCGGCCGCCGCTTGGGAGGATAACGTGCCCGAAGAAGAAAAAATGCGGCGCAACCAAATCCTGCTTAAAGATCAGGACGTGCGCGGCGTTGCCACGAATTCCCGGCTGGTCGGCACCGTGCAGGAGGTCTTGGTCGAAGGTCCCAGTCTGCGTAATGCCGCGCGCTGGTCGGGCCGCTCGCCCGGTAACAAGATCGTCATTTTTGATCCGCTCCCCGGACTCGAACCCGGCACGTTGGCGCGTGTGCGCATCACCCGTGCGGCGCCGCAAACCCTCTACGGCGAGATCCTGCCACGCTGAAGGTCGCTCATATTATGCATACACCAACCCAACTCCAAGCTATCGCTACACTCGCCGCGCGCCGCGCGGGCGAACACGTGCTCGCCAACCTTCACCGTCGCGGCGACGTCAACTCGATTTTGCGTACCGACGTCAAACACAAGCTGGATGTCGAGGCGCAGGAAGTCGCCACCTCGGTGATCCTCTCCGCCTTCCCCGGCCACGCGATCCTGGGCGAGGAAACCTGCGACGCACCGTTGCCCGAAAGCGATACCGTCTGGATCATCGATCCGATCGACGGCACGATCAACTTTTTCCACGGTCTGCCGTTGTGGTGCTGTTCGGTCGCGGTGCGGTACAAAGAGAAGACGATCGCAGGTGCGGTCTTCATTCCGGAGATGCACCAGCTTTACGAAGCGACCTGCGACGGTCCCGCACTGTGCAACGGTGCGCCGATCCATGTATCGAACACGGATCGGCTCGACCTGTCGATGCTGGCGACCGGCGCGGACAAGTGGGATCTCGGCGAACACTCCTTCAAGTTCATGCGGCGCGTCGCAGAAATCGCCCAGCGTCCGCGCATTCTCGGTGCTGCCGCCGTGGACATGTGTCTGGTAGCGGCGGGGCGTCTGGACGGATATTTCGAGTCTGGCATTTATCTTTGGGACGTAGCCGCCGCCAGCCTGATTGTAGAGCGGGCCGGCGGCCGTTGCGAGGCGCTAAAAACTTATGACGGGTACCGTATGGCATATTTGGCTACCAACGGCCACCTGCATGATGCCTGTCGCGACGTCCTGTATCCTTTGCTCTAGCCTTAGTCCGGCGAAAATTTCGCGCACTAAAACTTATTGCCTATTGTGTCTCTTATTTAGCCCGGTCATCCGTGGTGGGAGGTTGGGGCAGCAGGCTGTCGAGCACGGCAAACTGTCCAAAGATTGAAGGCTTGAAGGTATCCTTCTGGGCGCGTGCGCCTTCATAGTAACCGCCGAGCAGGGTCTTCTCATGCTCATGGTCATGGCAATAGATGCAGAGCAATTCCCAGTTGCTGCCATCCGGCGGATTGTTGTTGTGGTCGTGATCCTTGTGGTGCACGGTCAACTCTTTGAGGCGTTTGCCTTCAAAGCTGCGTCCGCAACTTGCGCAGACATGCGGCAGTATGCGCAACGCTTGTTCACGATAACCTCTTTGGCGCTCGGTAACATCGCGGCGGAGTTCGGCCTGCAACTGGGCACGGCGTTCAGGGGATGCGGGAGAGGTAGGTTTCATGATAGTTATTCCTGGGTTGGACGTTGAGCGTTCAAACGTTTTCACTTCTGAGTTCGGCGTTCTGAGTTCGGCGTTCGACGTTCACGCTCTGTCCGTCATCGCTGTCACTCGCGCGCAGCGGTCCGGAGTGGCCTTGGCGACAAGCGCGCGGTGTGATGCCGGTGTGTCGCTTGAAAAGGTTGGCAAAGTGTTGCGATGAGCAGAAGCCGAGGCGCATGGCAATGTCGGTGACCGGCAGCGAGGTGGTTTGCAGGAGTTCGCGCGCGGCGCGGATGCGGCAGTCGATCAGGAATTGGCGGGGAGGAAGGCCGGCCAGCATCCGGAAACGCGTGGTGAAGTGGGCGGGGGTCATGCCCGCGCGGCGCGCGAGCTCGTCCACCGGATAGTTGTTTTCCGGATGCGCCTGAATCTCGCGCAACAGAGCCTCGATGCGCGTCTCGCCGGGCGGTACGGTGTGGGCGCTGGCCGCGACTGTGATCTCCAGCAACAGATCGAGCAGGGCGATGCGCAGACGCAGCGGGCGCAACGTGTTGTCGGGTTCGTCATACACCGTGTGCAGCATTTGGAAAAGACGTCTGATGCGGTCGGTGCCGCGGAAATGTCGGTGCGGCAGGTTCAGCAGGGCGAGCCGCAGCGCGCGGGCCTCGGCGGTCGGCAGTTGCAGGAATGCGTTGTCGGGGGGATCGACGCGCAGGATCAGCCAATAGAGGATCAACCCCTTGGGATGTTCGCTGACTGTGTGGCGTTCGCCGGGAAAGTTCACGAAGACATCGCCCGGCCCGACGCGGTAGGTTCTGCCGTTGCAGCCGAAGGTGAGTGTATTGCGCACACAGGTGTGGATCTCAAGACAGTCCGGGTGCCAGTGCTCCGGCACATCGGGGCGGGGATTGCGGTAATTACAATATCCCAACATCGGGACGGCAGGGAGACCCAGCGGCGCGAGGTCAAGCGCACGCCGCTCGGGGGTGTTCATGTAATCAAAACGCAGGTTGGAGATTGCTTTCATTTTGTGCGTAATCATACGATATTAGGATTGTGAACGCAATCCAAAGACGCAACTTGTTAAAATGACTGCAAACAAAATCACGCTCCAGTGCAGGAGCAAAAAGAAAGGGGCCATTATGCTGCGGAAAATGATTCAGACCAAGGTCACATTGAAACGCGATTTCAAACCGCCGATCACGCTGCTCAACACGCTGAAACAGGCGGCGGGCCCGAAAGATTCTGTGCTTGCGATTGCCTGGGAGCGCGAGAACGGCTACATCTCCCGCTATGATCTGCCGTTGCCGGCGCGCGCTGAGGATTTGCCGGAAGTGGCGCAACTTGCAGAGCGGATCGTGAAGTTCCTGCTCTGGGCCTCCGGCGGCTGGCGTTTGATGTTGGCGGGGCCGAGCAAGCTGTGCCGGTCGATCAAAAAGCAGTACTCGAAGGATGGCGCGCGGAAGTTCGATGTGGACTTCATGGAAAAGGTCTACGACCGTCCGATGGTGGTGGAACTGCGCAAGCTGAGCGAGATGCCGCAGGCGCACGAGCGTGCACTGGTGATGGACAACCGTACCAACGGTTGCCGGATCGGCTTCGACCTGGGGGCGAGCGATTTCAAGATCAGTGCGGTCAAGAATGGCAAGGCGGTTTACAGCGATGAGTTCCCATGGGATCCGCGTAACCAGACCGACCCGGATTATCACTACAACAAGTTGAACGAGGGGTTGAAGATCGCTGCGTCTAAGCTGCCGCGGGTGGATGCAATCGGCGGCAGCAGCGCCGGCGTGATCGTGGACAATCGGATTCGGGTGGCTTCGCTGCTCCGTTCGATTCCGGAAGCGCGCTATGCCGAGGCGCAGAACATGTTCGTCCGTCTGGCGGAGGAGTGGAAGGTGCCGATCGAGGTTGCCAACGACGGCGACGTGACGGCGTTGGCCGGTCTGATGTCGCTCGGCAAGAAAGGGATTCTGGGCGTGGCGATGGGTTCAAGCGAAGCTGTCGGTTTTATCGATCGCAACGGGTGCCTGACCGGGCGTCTCTCGGAACTCGCCTTTGCGCCGGTTGATCTGCATCCGGAGGCTCCGGCCGATGAGTGGTCGGGGGATATCGGTGTCGGCGCGATGTACTTTTCGCAGCAGGCGGTGAACCATTTGGCGTTGAAGAAGGGCATGCGCTTCCCGGCTAAGATGGCGTTGCCGCAACGTTTGGAGCGCGTGCAGGAGCGCATGGCGGAAGGCGATGTAACGGCCCTGCGGATCTACCAGAAGATAGGCCTCTACCTCGGTTACACCGTGCCGTGGTACCGTGAGTTTTACGGCTTTGACAGTATGATGATCCTCGGGCGCGTGACATCCGGCGCGGGCGGGGTCATGATTCTGGAGACGGCGCGGCTGATTCTTGCGGATCAATTCCCGGAAATCGCCGAGCAGGTGGAAGTGTTCATGCCGGACGAGAAGGCGCGCCGGGTTGGCCAATCGGTGGCGGCGGCCTCCCTGCCCGTGTTGTAAGTCACGGGAGGCTCTTGCCCCCCCTCGTGGCATGGGCGTCCCGCCCATGGAACACGGGCAAGATACCCGTGCCACACCTCGCAAGCAAGGGGTTTTACAAGAGTCTCACTGTTGTTACGGAAGGAAAGGACGAGAGAAACATGAAATTGACGAATGCGACGGCGGACATCTTTGTCCCCGACGGGACTCCGCTTGAGGCGGCGCTGGCACGCACAACCCATCTGGGGATCGGCGCACACCAGGATGATCTGGAGTTTATGACGGTGCATGGCATCCTGACCTGTTTCGGCCAGCCGGACAAATCGTATTGCGGGGTGACCTGCACCGATGGCGCGGGCAGTTCGCGTAGCGGGGTTTATGCCGCCTACACCGATGATGAGATGAAGGCGGTGCGGCGCGTCGAGCAGCGTACTGCGGCGATGGTGGGGCGTTACGGCGCTATACTGCAACTTGATTTCACCAGCAAGCAGGTCAAGGCGCAGGACAACACGCCGTTGGTGAATGACCTGTACGAGATTCTGGTGGCGACGCGCCCGCAGACGGTCTACACGCACGCGCCTTCCGACAAGCACGACACGCATGTCGGGGTGACACGCGCCGCGATCGCGGCGATCCGGCGCATGCCGGTCGCCGACCGTCCGCAGCAGGTCTACGGGTGCGAAATCTGGCGCGACCTCGACTGGCTGCCGGATGACCGCAAGGTCGTGCTGGATGTCAGTGAACGCGCCAATATCTCGGCCGCGCTCTCCGCAGTCTTCGATTCGCAGATTTCAGGCGGCAAGCGGTATGACGAAGCGGTCATGGGACGCCGCAGAGCCCACGCCACCTTCTTCGAGTCGCATGCCGTGGATTCTGCCACGCTGTTGTCCTTCGCCATGGACCTGACTCCGGTGGTGCAAGACGACACGTTGTCGCTGGCCGCCTACACGTCCTCGCTGATCGACGCCATGAAGGCGGATGTCGTACGGCGGTTGGGCGAGTAAGAATAGTCGGGTGGTGACAAGGGGGCTCAGCAATGAACCCTGAAACCATCCTTCCGCACAGCGGAAGGCGGCTCGTGGGGACACTCGCCCTCCATTGTCGCGCCCTACACTTAGTCCCTGCACTTCGTCGCTTACACTTAGTCCCTGAACTTCGTCGTTTACACTTCGTCCAAACACTTCGTCGCGAGCACAATCGACTAAGTGTGACGACTAAGCGTATTCGACTAAGTGTGGCGACTAAGTGTGGCGA
>Ga0116147_1000490_pt1 | contig 46934 bp, 34 predicted proteins | sample AD_JPNHG3_MetaG_FD_89749 | JGI IMG/M metagenome (GOLD analysis project Ga0116147, IMG submission 89749) | Active sludge microbial communities of municipal wastewater-treating anaerobic digesters from Japan - AD_JPNHG3_MetaG | ecosystem: Engineered > Bioreactor > Anaerobic > Digestate | place...
AGGCTGCGAGCCGGCCTGGAGCGCAACGGAATCACCGGGGAAGCGGCGGAGACGATTGTTCGTTCCATTACCTCGTTTGCCCTCTACGGCTTTCCCGAGTCCCATGCCGCCAGCTTTGCTTTGTTGGCTTACGCCAGCGCCTACTTGAAAGCCCATTACCCGGCGGCCTTCTATACGGCGTTGTTGAACCACCAACCCATGGGGTTTTACCATCCCTCGACCTTGGTCAAAGACGCCCAGCGACACGGGGTGGAAATTCGGCCCATTGACGTGTCCGTGTCCTACTGGGACTGTGTCGTGGAGGAGAGGTCCGTTCGTCTCGGCCTGCGGTATGTGCGGGGGATGCGTGAGGAGACGGGACGGCGGATCGAGGCGGAGCGTCGGCGACGCGCTTTCGAGTCTCTCCAAGATTTTGTTTTGCGTGTCCGACCCAACCGGAAGGAGGTGGCCACTCTGGCCCAAGTCGGAGCCCTGGGGGGGTTCGGTTCGGCACGACGGGAAGCTCTGTGGCAGGTGGAGAAGGCGGTGCGGTATGCCGGTCCCTTGCTCGATTCCTTGCCCGACGAGGAGGATGTTTCGCCGTTGCGGGAAATGGGCGTGATCGAGAAACTTCTGGCCGATTACGAGGGCATGGGAGTAACGACGGGTCCCCATCCGATGGCTTTGCATCGAGCTCGTCTTCGGGCGCAAGGTATGCCGGCGGCGCGCGATCTGGGAAAGCTCCCGGAGGGAAAGAGGGTGCGGGTGGCCGGATGGGTCATCGTCCGCCAGCGACCGGCGACGGCGAAGGGATTTCTCTTCTTGAGCTTGGAAGACGAGACGGGAATCATCAACGTAGTGATTCGTCCACCTTTGTTCGACCGTTACCGGATGCTGCTGATGACGGCGCCGTTCTTGATGGTGGAAGGTACGTTGCAAAACCGAGAGAAGGTTGTCTCCGTGTTGGCTCATCGACTCACCGAATTCCCGGCCGTTCTTCCGGCGGCCGTTTCTCACGACTTCCACTGACGCCTCTACCGTGTAAGAAAGCCGGCCAAGCCCTGTCGAGTTTCGTCGACAGTTTCCATCCGGAGGAACGACGCCGGGCCGACGCGCCCTCGTCGAAATTCGCTCGGCCCTTGCCACCAATGGACTTGAAGCAAAGACTCGCGGGTTCGGCGGTAGAAGATCACGTCGCAAGGGGAGGCCTATGTAGCCTACCTGTAGGACTTCCACTCCAAAAATCAGGCGACGGTCCCGAGAAGCCCGAGGGTAGCAAAGGCGATGTCTTGCTACGGCGACAGTTTCCTTCGTCGGCACTGCAAGGTACTCTATGGCCATGGCGTTCCCGCGTATCGTGGTTCAGAACATAAAACCCTGGACGGGATTTGAAGGCTACCCTCTCCACTGGGATGTTCGGCGTCCTTTCTTTGTTTCGGCCGAGGTTCTCAGCGCCGACCGCGAGGTGGTACGTGCCGATCTGCTGTATCGGGCTTTCGAGAGTGAATCCTGGCTGAGAGTCCCGATGGAAGAAGCAACCGAGGGGTGGTACCGAGGAATGGTCCACTTCGAGAAGGCCGGCCTGTTTGAATTCACGGTGGAGGCGTGGACGGATCGGTTCTCTACGTGGTTACGCAAGTTCAGCTCTCGCCGCCGGGAAGATGAAGGGCGGACGTTTTTGCTGCTGCGGGAACTTGAAACATTGGCGGAGGAGGCCGCACAAGCCGCTCGGGAACAGGATCGTGAGCAGTTGGAGGAATTCGCCGCATTTTTGCGCAGGGAGGAACCGCTTCGGCTAAAGACCGCTCTGGCCCTAGATGAGGGTCTGGCGGAGTTGCTGAAGCGGTTGCTCCGGCCGCTGAACAAGGTGCCGGCGGAACCTGCAGCGAAAGTCCTGGTGGCGCCGGACGTGGTCGGAGGTAGCTCCTGGTTTGAACTCTTCGAAGAACCCGAGGCGCAGGAACCCGTGTTCGAGACCTGGGACAAGCAGGCGGAACGGGCTCGACGGTTGGGGTTTGACGTAGTCGGCTTGCCGGTGCTCCAGCCCGTGGGCGGACCGGCGGGCCAAAAGGACTCCGAGGCGAAGGAGACTCCGGCCGGGGTGCCCCGCGCCGTCGGCACCGCCGACGCGGATCACCGGAGCCTGCGGGCCGAGCTGGGGACCCGGGAGGAGTTGGAGGCTTTTCTGACCGGGATTGCCGACAAAGGACTCCAACCCGCCTTGCAGCTTCCTCTCGCCTGCAGTCCGGGACACCCGTACCTGAAGAGCCACCCTGAGTGGTTCCAGAGGCACATTGACGGGGCCATTGTGGCGGAGGGAAATACTGCGGTACCGGGAGGAACGGCCCTTCGCTTCGACTTCGACGGCCCGTACGCCGCCGAACTGTGCCGTGAGTTGGTTGACGTGGTCGGCTTTTGGAGTGACCTTGGGATCCGGATCTTTCGCATTTTGTCGCCGGTGTCCGCACCGCTGGGCTTTTGGGACGGTCTGCTTGACGCTTTGCGCCGGCGTTGTCCCGAGGTCGCTTTCAGTGCGGAATGGGAGGTGGCGGCACCCTTGATCCGGAGGTTGGGTGCAGCCGGTTTTCATTGGAAGCCGGTGGACCTTCCGCATGCTTGGCAAACGGAACCATGGCTGCGATTGGCCGTCGAAATAGCGCCCGACGCGGTCCGGGAAGTGGCCCTAACGAAGGCCGACGGAGGGCCTTTCTTTTTTGTCGAAGTCGCCCTGGCGGCGGTGTTGTTTTCAACCTTTTGCGTTCCGGGAAAGACGGTGGGGGGCGGGACGGACGAAGCAGGAGTGGATCCTTGGAGCTGGTTGCGTCCCCTGTTGGATGCCCGGGCGCGGTTTCCGGCGTTTTGGGAGGGGAGTGAGATCAGACCGCTGCGCACCGACTCCCGAGCTTTGGTTGGGTTTCTACGCCTTCCGGCTCCCGGTCTGACGCCGTCCGACCCTATAGTTGGGGTGGTCGGCTTAGACCCGTATGGAATTCGGCGAGGCTGTCTTGAAATCCCTTGGGGAGAGCTGGAGGGAATGATTGGTAGGCCGTGCCAAGCCGAAGATCTGTTTGAGGGATCACTGGGCCTTTGGTTTGACGACGCCCTCGAAGTCAGCGTCAGTCCACAGGTTCGCCCGCTGGCCCTCTACCGACTAGCATCCTGTCGTTAAATCACCTCACCTCACAGAGCGGATACGAACATGACCGACGAAATGACTCAGGCGCTTTATACCCTGGCGGAGCTGTACGGAATCAAGACGAAGTACTGGGACGGATTGGGCAAGCACCGCGAAGCCCCTGTGGAATCGGTGGTTGCAGTTTTGCAGGAACTGGGAGCCCCGATCCGTACACTGGAGGACGTTCCCGCCGCGCTGGAGGACCGCCGCCGGGTGCTGGCGACAGAGGTCGTGGCACCGGTCGTGGTCACGTGGGGAGACGAGGTTCTACCCTTCCGGGTGACGCTTCCCGCCTCGGAGGAAAGTCGTCCGCTCAGGCTCGTCGTACGCTCAGAAGCAGGGGGAGAGCTTACCTTTGACTTGGGAGACGGCGGGCTTCTTCCGGCTGAAACGACGGCCTTCGACGTTAACGGTCGATCCTATCAGCGAAGACTTTGGCGCCTGTCGGTACCGGCCACGGTCGGTTGTCATCAGCTGCTTTTGGACGGTCTTTCCGAGATCCGGGAGATCTGGTGGCTGGCTTCCCCGGGAAAGGTGCCCTCGGGAGACAGAGGCCGCGTCTTCGGGTCGTTTCTCCCCCTTTACGCTTTGCACTCCGAGCGCAGCTGGGGAGCCGGAGACTTTACCGACTTACGGGACTTGCTTCGCTGGACGGGAGAGCAGGGTGGAAGTTTTGTGGGGACGCTCCCGCTGTTCCCTTTGTTTCTGGAGGAGCCTTTTGCTCCTTCTCCCTACATGCCGGTGACTCGCGTGGCGTGGAGTGAGTTCTACGTCGATCCCGGTCGATCGCCTGACTGGGACGGGAGTCCTTTAGTGCAGGATATTCTGAAGACGGCGGAGGCCGATGGGGTGCTGGACGAGTTACGCCAAAATCCGCAGGTGGACTATCGCGGGATTATGACTCTGAAGCGCCGAACCCTGGAAGCTCTGGCCCGGCTGCACAAGGAAGAACTTGCCGGCGGTCGGGGCGGGCTGATGGAGTTTCTTCGCGACCACCCTCACCTCGCGCAGTATGCCCGGTTTCGTGCGGAGTCGGAACGAGAGGGGAAACCGTGGCATCAGTGGTCCGAAAGCAGTCGCCGGCGGGTAGAATCACCGGAACCGCCCGTTCAAGACGCAGAACTCTATTACGCCTATGCTCAGTGGTTGGCGGAGATGCAGATTACGGACTTGGTTGACGAGGCCGGACGGCACGGGGTGGGGCTTTACCTGGATCTTCCGCTGGGAGTCCATCCCGACGGCTTCGATACCTACCGTCGGGCGGATCTTTTTGTCACCGGCGTGGCGGGAGGAGCTCCCCCCGACGGATTCTTCATTGCAGGCCAGAACTGGGGTTTTCCCCCGGTACACCCGGAGGTACAACGACGAGACGGCTATCGGTACCTTCGAGACGTCTTGGGGCACTTGACGGCGCACTGTTCGTTATTGCGGATCGACCATGCCATGAGCCTCCAAAGGTTGTTCTGGATTCCTCAAGGCGCGGCGGCCGTGGAAGGAGTGTACGTCCACTACCCGCTGGAGGAAATGTTGGCGGTTGTGGCTATCGAAGCTCATCGTCATGGTTGCGTCGTTGTGGGTGAGGACCTGGGCACCGTCACACCCGAGCTCAGGGAGGCTCTTGAAGAGCGTGGAGTGTATCGGATGTACGTAGGGCTGTTCGAATTCGACCTGGGTCAGCACCCACCCTTTCGTGCGCCGACTCCCAGGATGGTCGCTTCGCTGAACACCCACGACACTGCGACGGCTGCCGGTTTCTGGCGGGGTGACGACCTGCGGCTCCGGCAAGAGCTGGGCCTTATAAGCGAGGAGGAACTAGCCCGAGAATTCACCGGGCGGGCCGAGGTTCGAAGGGCCTTCCAAGAAGCTCTGGGGGTGGAAGGGGATCCGCTGGATCCTGCCGTGGAGGCCGAGGTGATCGACCGCTGGATGATTTGGCTGGCCGGTACGGAAGCGGAGTACGTGCTGATGAACCTGGAAGATCTGTGGAGTGAGAGGGAGCCTCAAAACGTTCCAGGGACAGTGGACGAGAAGCCGAACTGGCGCCGGAAAGCCCGACTGTCACTGGAGCAGATCCGGCATGACTCGCGTGTACTTCGTGTGTTGTCGGAACTGCGGCGGCTGCGCCCCCTGCCCGAGTAAGAGAAATCGGGAAAATGGGACATGCCCGGATTTCGGTTCCAAGTCGTCGGAAATGAAGCGTCGAACAATGTGTCTGGTACTTTTTCCTCGGAAAGAGTCGAACCGGGGTATCGTTCGTGTGAAGCGACTGGGTGAGGAGGCTCGCTCGAGTGGGCGCCGGCACGAAATCACGCGGGAGGCTTTGCGTTTCGGGGTTTTGGGAAGACCTTGAAGGTCGTCCTTGGTACAAATCTTGTATTTTCAAGAACTTATGACCGAAACTCGGGCGAGTCATCAATTTCGGCATCTGCCGCGTCAACCCAGCGGGCAAAGTCCTCGGGCGTGTTGATATTCCGGTGGATCCCGGGATCGGGTACCGGTATCTCCCTCACGCATTCCGAGCTCTGCCGAACCACCCAGCGTGCTCCCTTGTCAAGAGGAGCGGCCAGGAGATCCTCGAATCGGGACCGAGGAAACAAGGCCGGATGGCCGCGTCGGTCTCCATGGAGGGGAAGGAGGATGGCTTCGGGTTCACTCCGATGAGCGTCCAGCAGGGCGGCCACAGTCCCAGGCCGTACCAGGGGGTGGTCTACCGGATGCAGAAACAAGCCGGTGACCCGAGAAGGCAAGCTGCGCAGAGCCAACTGTAGACTGGACAGGGGCCCCAGCTCGGGGCGGGGGTTCACCAAAACCGCGTCGTCCGGAAGTGGCACCAAGGATCGGATCCGTCGGTGTTCCGCCCCCAGCACGACGATCCAGGGTACCCCGAGTTCTTCGTAGAGAGAAGCAACGATCTCAACAAACGTCTTTCCCTTGAAAGGAAGGAGAGCCTTTGGTCGCCCCATCCGTTGGGAATATCCGGCGGCGAGAATACATGCAATGGTGGACTCCATACGACCTTCTAAGGCTACGACAAACGACCGGTCCGAAGATGTAGCTGGAGAGCGGGCCGGCCTGCCGGCGAGCACGAATCGGCAATCTTCCGCCGGTCACGACCTTCGGAAATAGTTGGAATCGACCCTCAGGCTTGGCAATGGCGGCCGTGATCGTGCGATAGACAAATCGAGGTAATAGAGCAATCTCCGCCCGAGTTGGTTGGGTGTCCGATGCGGAAGGCATCGCCCCGGCCGGCTCGTGACCGGCTGTCGCGGAAAACGGCTGCTCCGGACTTGGCTTCAGTGCTCCTTTTGAGCGGGAACCGCGGCTGATGAACCACGTCTTCGTCCAATTCACTGCCGGGGATACGTGGTGAGTTGAAAGGTCCCTTCAAACCTGAAGGGAGTCGCCCCGGATCCAAACGCGAAAATGCTGCAGTAGAGCTCCGACTTACGGTATTTCAGGTGCTTGCCGAACACGCTGTGGGAAGACCTCCGTCAGGTCAGGAGCCGGCTGCTTTGCAGCGCCTCATCACGGCGGACACGGAGTCTACTCTCCCCTGCAAGTCGACGGGATACTTCCGGACCCTCACCTCCACATCCTGCATGCGAGGCATTAGCAGCAACGCGCGGCACAATGTGTCGGTGAGGGTTTCCAAAAGCGCCCAAACCGAAGCTTCCGCCGTTCTTTGTACCAAGTCGACAACCTTCTCGTAGTCGACCGATAGAGCAAGATTGTCGTGCTCGGTCGCTTCCGTGAAATCGAAGCCGCAGCTGACGTCGACCCGCAACTCTTGGTAAGCGCGCCTCTCTTGGTCCGGTACGCCAATCCGGGCCCGACAACGAATTCCCGAAATCTCAATGTAGTCCATGAAGAAGCGACCGCGCCGTAGGACTACTGACTTGCGGCGGTAGGTGCCGCAGCCTCCAGAGCGGCGAGCGCCTTCCTATCCAGCCTGAACTCCACAGACGCCTTGCCGTTTCTTAAAATGAACGGCTTGGAAAGATCCAACTTGGCGTTAAATTCCAGCAGGCCGTCAATCTTTGTCCCCGATTCCACATCGCCGCTGGTAAAGTTCTGGATGTCGTAGATCTTGGCTTCGTGCTTCTGTCCCCCCTGCTCGAGGATGAAGTTCGTATCCAGCTTAGCATCCCTCTGAGGCCGGGCTTGGACATAGAACATTGCAGACTGGTTGGCCCGGGCGCGGATGGAATACTTGGCCGGGGCCGAAAACAGAGAATCCACGGTCGCATTGTTTACGTGGACAATATTAATCTGCATGCCTTCGGCTTCGTAGGAGCGAGCGAACAGCTGAAGAGGATCATCCTGTGCGAACAGTCCTGTGGTCGCCAAAAAAGCGGCCAAGCTCAAAGAAATCAGCAAGCCTTTTCTCACAACGAGCTCCTTGGTTACGGTAAAGGGTGAACGTTCTGCGCCCCACACTCCCCACTGGAGAAGGGACATATCAGCTTAACCCCAAAGTCAATCCCCAGGCAAATCGCACCGGGCGGGCCCTGCGCCGACAAACTCACATCGATAAGCTGCAGCAAAGCCTCAGCCGCGGCAAGTATCTCTTGACTAGGGAAGGCACGCCCGCGAGCAAGCGGAAGTCGGGCTGATTCGAATCGGTTGTTCGCGACGTCGCTCATTCCGCGGCCCCTCTTGGTAGTGGAGCCACTTGTGACAACGAAAGACGGATTGTGCGCCGTCTCTGCTGTGATGGGCCTTCGCGAGTGGTCTAGAAGCCCAGTACCAGGCCGGCCTGGACGCGGCGCCCCGGCGAGGCGAAGCCGGCGACGGCCGTATAGCGTCGATCCAGCAGGTTCTCACCCCGGCACGTCAGGCCGAGCCGGCGTTCATCGTGCCCGAAGGTCCGCAAAGTAAACTCCACGTTCGTGTTGATCAGAGCATACCCTCCCAGGCGAACCCTTACGGATGACAAGTCCGGCAAAAATTCCCGATCGTCCCGAGATCCGATGTACCGCCAGGCGACTCTTGCGCTGGTTCGTGGAAAGATCAATTGAAGGGCGAGTCCCCCCTGATGTTTGGGACGCCGCAGCAAGGGTTGCCCGATCTCGAAATTTCCGCCGGGAACGGACCCCGCGTCGGTGACCTCAGTTTGTGTCCAGGTGTAGTCGCCCGTCATCCGTACGTTCGAAGTCAGCCGGTAGGTGACGGACATTTCCGTTCCGTTGCTCTCGGCAGCTTCGACGTTAAGGTAGTTGGGACTTCCGGGAGCCGCCAAGAAGGTGAACTCAATCAGGTTCCGGTAGCGGTTAACGAAGAAAGTCCAGGATGCATGTAGGGTGGTATCCTCTCCACCCCAGTCGGCGCCGAGCTCCCAAGCCGTATTGCGCTCAGGTTTGAGGTGGGTATTGCCGGAAATTCCGAAAGCGGGCATTCCCGTAATCTCCAAAAAGGAAGGCGATCGAAAGCCGTTGCCGCCGCCGCCCCGCAGTCTCCAGTTGTCTGCGAGCCGAACCGCCAGGTCCAGCTGGACGGATGTGAAATCCTCGTAACGGTTGTTGTCTTCGTGTCGGACGCCGGCCGTCAGATAGACTCGATCGCCGAACTGCCGACGGTCCTGTACGTAAAGACCGACGCTGCGACGATCGAAAGTGGCATCCTCCGACGCTTCTCTTTTCCACGTCATCCCGGCCGTCACCAGGTGGTTCCCTCCCAAGGTGAAACGATTCTCCCAGTCGAGCAAGTCCCGCTGTTCGGCCGCCTCGAACTCGGAGTCGAAGAAATCGGAGATCCCGTCGGCACGCGTATAGTTCCAGCCGTGGTACTGGTGCCGGCCATATTGCACTGTTGAGCGAATGGCTTCCGACCAAGCCCGACTCAAGGACAGCTGAAACACCGAATCGTGTGTTTGCCTCCAATCGTTGGGATCCACCGGGTTGCCGATGTCGTCCGTGGGAACACCCTGCCGAATCGTGTTGTAACGGGCCGTGGCGCTGAGCGAAGTGGAGTGGCCGGCCGCGATGTACGTGGCGGCCGAGAGGTCCGTTCGGCGATACGTGCTGTTGAGCTCGAAGATGCCGTCGGTAAGGGAGGAGACGGCTCCGAGACTATACTGGATCTTCGGACTGCCTCCCTCTAAGTGGCCTGAGTACTCGAAAGAACCCAAGTTCCCGGCGAGAGCGGAAACCTGTCCCCGGGGGCGTGATTCTGCTTTCGGACGCCGCGTGATGATGTGGATGGTTGCCGCGGCGGCCTCCGAACCGTATAAGACCGAACCCGGACCTCGTACCACCTCGATCCGCTCGATATTTACGGTTGAAAGATGAGCGAGATCGAACTCGCCTCCGGGTCGGTTGATCGGTATGCCGTCGACTAACACGAGTGTGGAGTCACTTTCTCCTCCCCGCACGAAGAGGGAGGTTGGACTTCCATAGGAGGCTCCTCGGCTTACATGGATTCCGGGAAGCGTAGCCAACACCTCGGCCACGTCGGCGGCACCCATGGCCTCTATCTCGGAACGCGTGACGACGCTTACGGAACGGCCGGTTTCTTCCACCGGCGTTTCCGATCGGGTTGCCGTGACCGCCACTCTAAAGACGGGAACTTCAGCCTCCGACTTGCTCTCCGGTTCTTCGGTCGTTGTCTCGAGAAAGGAGGGAGTCGAGAGAGACTCCTGGTCTTCACGCGAGGCCGCCGGCGAAACTGTGGAACACAGGGCTACACTGAACGCTAGGGCGGCCAAGCTCAGCCAAGGAACCTGACTTGCAGTTCGGTTCCCAGTCGTGAAGTCTTCGTGGTTAGGGCGTACGGACAGCGGGCTTTCGACTGTCGGGTTACCAATCTTCCAACACATTATAGGTTTACCTCCTTGCGCGGCGGTCTGGGGCCGCGTTGGCGGGGTGCTTGCGAATCTCCTCTTCCCGGCGCTTGCTCGGGTGCTCCGACGCAGTTTCATCCCGAGTCGGCAAACGATCGGCGGCACGTGGTTGTAGCCTCTTGAAAGAGAGATCAGCGGCTCTGCAGCCGACCTACGCCGAAGCGGCAGCCTGCAGCCATAGCCTGAAGGTGGACCGTAAGCTGCAGATGTAGACGGCGGCCTCGGTCAGCCTCTGTGTCGAAGCCCTGAGGGATCAGGCCGACAATGCCCGGGCTAAGGAGAGGCTTACCCCGGAATCTACCTGCACGTGTAGCATCGGGGATCAGAAGACTTTTGGCAGGCTTATCATCGGCTCCTCCTTGCTTTCCCGTCGAAAGCGATAGAGAACGGGTCGGGCCGGTGTCCTGGCTTGCAGGTGCCTACTTTCCGCGCCTTCCCATCCTTCTCGGGACAGTGGCGTCAAGCGGATTTCGCCTGCTCACAGTTGCGCGGGCAGCGTCGGTTTTTCACCGAACTTCCCGGGGCTCCAACCCCCTCGGGTTGACGTTCCAAAGAGCGGAGGAGACTTTAGACCCGAAGGGAGAGCAGTGTCAAGAGCCCCGAAGAGATTTCGTACGGTATCCTGACCGATGGGTTGCACGGCCGTGCGAAGGCTGCCAAACCCGATTCTGTTCGAAACTATGGGATGAGGATCAGTCGGCCGGTGTCGAAGTCTGCGGTTCACGGGAGTCACTTGATTCCTGAACACCCGGGCTGCGTTAGGCCGCTCAGTTCGAAAGGCACGTGCTGTGTGCCGTCCACCGGGAACTGTCGGCCGCGTCGCGGGCAGGTTGCCGAACGAGACGTAAGCGGCAAGCTTGCAGGGCGGAGGCTCGGGACGCCACCCGGCGCGTGCGGTGGGCTAACCCGGAACTGGGAGCAATGGCTAAACTTAGCTGAGGGTTACACGCACGGCGGTTCGGGTAAGTGCGGCCGTTTGAGGTGCGAAGCCGGGACCTCGCATCCCCAACCGTCTGAGGGGTCTCACAACAGGTAATAGAGCAACTGACAACAGACGGTGACGGCGATGAGCCCGACCGGGTAGACGCTGGTGTAGGCGATGACGGCTTCGCTACGCTGAGTAAGTTCGGTGACTGCGCCCAGAGCGGGCGTACTGGTCATTCCGCCACACAGGGCTCCAAGGCTGGAGAGTTGGTCCAGCCCGTACCAGTACCGTGAAACGATGAAACCGAAAAGACCTGCGCCTACGGTCACCCCCGCCCCGCAAAGCAAAAGGATCCAACCCGACTCAACCAGGGTTTCGCCCAGTCGACCGCCCGCAGCCGTCCCGGCGCCGGTCAGGAAAAGGACAAGCCCCAACTGTTGCAATATGTACTTGGCTCCCCGAGGGGTCCGAATGTTCAAGCGGCCGATGCGGCCGAAATGCGCCAGTACCAAGCTTACGAAGAGAGGTCCGCCCGCGAGACCCAGCCGAAATGAAGCCCCTCCCGGCAGTGGGAAGTCTTGGTAAGCCAGCAGTACCCCGAGCACGACGCCCACGGCCAGCGCCGTCATGTTCGTCTCGTGTATTCGCTTCTCTTGTTGTCCCACGAGCTGAACGAATTTTTCGACGTCGTTTCGTTCTCCCACGACCCTGACCGTGTCTCCAAGCTCCAGCCTGTAGTTCCCGCCGGGTGCGAAATCCAGATCCTCCCGGAAGACGCGGGAGATGACGACTCCGTAGTTCCGGCGTACTCCCAGCTCCGCCAAGGTCTTTCCGACCAAAACATCGCTGGAAACGACGGCGTCGCGTGCGATGACGTCGCGAGATTCAAGGAGCTGCGGCGCCTGCACGCTTTCGCCGAGCACCAGTTCCAGCTTCTTGAGCTCGTCGGCTCGACCTACCGCCGCAACGACGTCACCTAGGGCCAAAGGAGTGTCCTCCCGGGCGGAAACGACCGTTCCTCCCCGAGAAATGCGGGTGATGTTGACTTGGCTGAAACGATGAACCTGCAGGTCGGAGAGGGTCTTTCCGACGCATGCCGGATTTGTGATGCGAAACTGTCTGAGCTGAAGACGACGGATCTCGTCTTCCGACCTGGCCAGACGCTCTTCTTCCGCTCGCAAGTCGATGCGTAAAAGCCGTGGTAGGAGCTGCACCAGCAAGACCACGCCGACGACGCCGAAAGGGTAGGCGAGGCCGAATCCGACGCTTACCCGGGGATCTCGGGCGGCATCCATGGCGGCGGCCAGACCGGGCGTACTGGTAAGTGCTCCGGCGTACATGCCTACCGCCAGAGCCGGATCCAGCTTGAACAAGTAGCAGAAAGCCCCCGTGATCGACGCTCCCGCCGCCACCGTCAACAGACCGATTTTGGCGAACAAGATGCCCCGTTCCCGGAACTGGTTAAAAAAGCGAGGTCCGGCCTGTAAACCTACCGCGTAGACGAACAGAATAATCCCGAGCTCCTGCATGTCGGTAGGCAGTGAATAACCCAGATGACCGAACAGGAGGGCGACGAAGAGGACGCCGGATGCCCCCAGAGAGATCCGAGCGACCCGAATGCTTCCGAGCGCCGAACCCAGTGCCACTATGACAAACAGCAGCGCCACCGGGTGGCGCAGCATCTCCAAAAAGGTCTCCATCCTGTGGTGCGTATTATGGGGCTTGCTTGTGTCCCCAACAATTCGGAGCCGTGCGTGAGAATGTTGGGGCGGTCGGAGGGAAGCCGTGTTTCGGGCTTGGGAAGGAGCCCGGTTCCCAAGAGTCGTCTTGCCGGCGATACCGCCGCCCAGGTTCGCTGACCGATGTTGCTACCATGTACGAAAGGAAGGCGGAACAGTTCAACCATAAGGACGGAAAGGAGACTTGCCATGGCTCTACATCGCGACGTACGTATCACTTATTTGGGACACGCAACCTTCTTGTTTCGCACACCCGGTGGGCGCTTTTTACTGATTGACCCTTGGGTGGAAACCAATCCGGTCTGTCCCGAGCAGGCCAAGAAGCTTCCAGGACTGGACACGGTGTTGATCACCCACGGACATTCGGATCACCTAGGGGATACGGTGAGTCTGGCCAAGCGCTTTAAGCCTCGGATCGGGTGCATTTTCGAAATTGCCCTCTGGCTTGGCGGACAGGGGGTTGAGAACGTGATCGGGTTGAACAAGGGCGGGACGGTGCACCTGAACGACATTCGGGCTACCATGGTGAACGCCTTTCATAGCAGCAGCATCGAACAGCCCGACGGAAGCTTGGCTTACGGTGGCGAGGCGTCCGGTTGGATTGTTGAGTTTGAGAACGGATTCAAGATATACCACGCCGGAGACACCTGCTTGTTTGGAGACATGGCCTGGATCGGGCGGAAGTACCGGCCTGAAGTGGCATTCCTGCCTATCGGTGACCTGTATACGATGGACCCGGAACAGGCGGCGGAGGCGTGCCGGCTGCTCGAGGTCCCGTACGTCGTGCCTATGCATTACGGAACATTTCCGGCGCTGACCGGTAGACCGGAGACCCTGGTCGAATTACTGAAGGGCAGTTCAACGCAGGTAATCATCTTAAGGCCTGGGGAAAGCATCGAGTGAAGCCTAAAAGTGGGACTGCCGGCCAGTCGATCCGAGACGGTCACCTTTGCCCGCACGGAAACCGGAAGATGCTTTGATTTCCGGCTCCCAACTCGTAGGAGCGCTCAGTCTAAGCGAGTGAAGTCCCAGTGTCCGGATGGGTTCGACTTGTTCAATCCGTGGGGCTTGGCGCTTCGCTGCGGATCCTACGAAAACCTCAAAAGCGGCGGAGCGGTGGGCTGCCGGAAGCTTGTCAGCTTGCTGATTGTTCCTCCCAGCGCTTGCAGCGGCGGCGTTCTGCAGCCATGATAGGCTCCTCGGTGATGGTTCTGCGTGCGGATCAAGTTCGGGTGGTCTCTTTGGATGCGGGAGGTACGCTGCTGTTCCCCCATCCTTCGGTAGGTGAAGTGTATTCGGAGATTCTGAGCCGGCACGGAATCGAACTCAGACCCGACGAGATCGAAGTTCGATTCCGGAGAGTGTTTTCCAATCTTCGGGGAATCCCGCGGAACCGGGTCGACGACGCGGCGGAGTGGGCGTTCTGGGAACGCTTGGTTCGGGAGGTGCTTTCGCCCGAATGTCCACCGGACCGTTTTGCCGACGTCTTTATTGAACTGTTTGGGGCGTTCGCCGAAGGCCGACGTTGGCGAGTGGCGGAGGGAGGGGAGGATCTTGTGAGACGCCTCCGCGGCCGTGGAATACGGGTGGTCCTTCTGAGCAATTCCGACAGTCGTCTTCGACGGGTGCTGCGCGAGAAGGGGCTCATCGACCTTTTCGACGAAGTCTTCATTTCCGCGGAGATCGGTTTCGAGAAGCCGGATATTCGACTTTTTCGAACGGTCGAAGAGCGGTTGCAGGAAAGGAAAGAAGCCCTGTTGCATGTGGGAGACAGCGTCTACCACGACCTGGAAGGAGCACGAAACGCAGGCTGGCAAGCTCTTCACTTGGCGGGGGAGTTCCGCCCTTCGGAAGATAAGATAGCCCGATTGACCGACCTGCGCTTGTTGCTGGGCTGATCCACCGGTTTATGGATTGATGAGGTCAAGACAAGCGGATACGGCGACGGTAACGAAAGGAGCCTGAGGTGAAGTTCGGTGGTAAAGTTCCATGGTTCATGATGATGGCCGGATGGTTGGCCCTGGGGCCGGCGACGGCGCAGGGGAACGCTCAACCCGAGGGTGGATCCCAGCCTTTGGTTTTTGAGGGAGCCCGCTTGCTTCCTATGGCCGGAGAAGAGATCGAGCGGGGCGTTCTCGTGATTCAAGGGGGGAAGATCATTGCTGTAGGAGCGGTCGGGGAAGTGGCCGTTCCCGCCGGTGCGAAGCGGGTCGACGTAAGCGGTCGAGTGATCATGCCGGGTGTGGTGGACACGCACAGCCACATCGGTCAGGTGGATGGCGGGGATTCCTCGGCTCCGATCCAACCCGAGGTTCGCGTCCTGGACTCCTTGAACATACGGGACGCCCGCATCCAGAAAGCTCGGGCCGGCGGGATCACGACCGTCCATGTGGTGCCGGGTTCCGGACATCTGTTGAGCGGGCAGACGCTGTATCTGAAGTTGCGGGACGGCCGTGCCACCGAGGATCTTCTCATCCGCCTCCCCGACGGTACCGTCGCCGGAGGCATCAAGATGGCGAACGGTACGAATCCGCGTCGAGACCCTCCTTTCCCGGGAACCCGGGCAAAAGCTGCCGCCCTCGTGCGGCAGGAATGGGTCCGAGCCCAGGAGTATCGGCGGAAGTTGGAGCAGGCGAAGGAAGACCCGGAAAAAGCGCCGGAAAGAGATCTCGCCCTGGAGGCTCTGGTTGAGGCGCTGGAGGGCCGCCGACTCGTACACTTTCACACTCACCAGTTTCAGGACATTCTCACGGTTCTGCGCTTGCAAAAGGAGTTCGGTTTCAGACTGGTTTTGCACCACGTAAGCGAAGCCTGGAAAGTAGCCGAGGAGATTGCGGCGGCACGGGTCCCTTGCTCCCTGATCGTGCTGGACAGTCCGGGAGGAAAGCTGGAAGCCCGGGACGTCTCTTTCCGTAACGGGAAGGCGTTGGAGGACGTCGGAGTTTCGGTGGCTTTTCATACGGATGATCCGGTGACGGATTCGCGGTTGCTGATACGCTCGGCGGCTTTGGCGGTCCGCGCGGGTATGAGTCGCTCGAAGGCGTTGGCTGCTCTGACGCTGGAGGCGGCGAAAATCTTGGAGCTGGAGAACCTAGTCGGCTCACTCGAACCGGGCAAGGACGCAGATTTCGTTGTGCTTTCAGGAGATCCATTGAGTGTCTACAGCCTGGTTCTCCAAACGTGGGTCGAAGGTAAGAAGGTGTTCGATCGAGAAGATCCTCAAGATCGGCTTTATGCCGAAGGGGGTTACGGAGCCGGTCACGACCAGCCGCTCTCGCCGGATCCGTGGTTGGCGGGGGAGGTGTATTGATGATGACGAAGACAGCATTGCGTAGGACGGTGTGGTTCTTGGGCATAGCCTCCCTGAGCTTCGGTCCCCTTGAGGCCCAAGTGGCGGTAAAGGCGAAGCGTCTTTACACGATGGCGGGACCCGCCGTCGAGGATGGAATTCTGCTGGCCGAGAACGGCAAGATTTCGGCCGTAGGACGAGCCTCGGAGGTGGCGATCCCCGAAGGGTGGGATGTGGTGGAAGCGACCGTAGTGACTCCCGGTCTCATCGACGCTCGGTCCGTGGTAGGTTTGTCCGGTATTCTCAATCAGCGGGACGATCAGGAGCAAGTGGATCCGGCCGAAGCGATTCAGCCGGAACTGAGAGCGTTGGATGCGTACAACCCGCGGGATCCTCTGGTGGCGTGGATCCGTTCCTTCGGGGTGACGACGGTTCAGACGGGACATGCTCCGGCCAAGCTTGTGGCCGGACAGGCGATGATCGTGAAGACGGTGGGAGACACCGTGGAAGACGCCTTGGTGGTTCCCACGTCGGCGGTCGTGGGTGCATTGGGTGACGCCGCCCGCGAACGGGGTAAATCCCCGGGAACCCGCGCGAAGATGGCGGCGATGCTGCGGAAGACCCTGCTCGACGCGCAATCGTACCGGGAAAAAGCGGCAAAAGCGTCGGACGACAAGCCGGTCCAGCGAGATCTGCGGAAAGACGTCTGGGTACAGGTGTTGGAAGGCAAGCTTCCCTTGATGGTACGAGCGGATCGGGCCCACGATATCCTGACCGCGTTGCGGATCGCGAAGGAGTTCGGCTTGCGACTGATTTTGGATGGGGGAGCCGAGGCTTATCTGGTAGAGGACCAGATTCGCGAGGCGGGCATTCCGATTATTCTTCACGCGACGATGCAGCCGGCATACGGCGAGCGGGAAAACCTCAGTATGGCGACAGCGGCCCGTCTTCAAGAGGCCGGTATTCCCTTTGCGCTGCAGAGCGGCTACGAAACGTACGTACCGAAGACGCGGGTGGTTCTCTTTGAAGCGGCCGTTGCGGCCAAGTACGGCTTGCCCCCCGAAGAGGCCTTGGCCGCATGTACCGTGAACGCCGCTCGAATCTTAGGGGTCGAAGATCGGGTGGGCTCTTTGGAGGTGGGCAAGGACGCGGATTTCGTCTTATTTGACGGCGATCCCTTCGAATACACGACCCATGTGTTGGGGGTTTACGTCGAGGGGCGACGCGTCAGCGACGGCGATTCGGAATGGCGCTGAGTCAGGTGCCCAAAGGAGATACATGAGCATGGCAAAACAACCCGATGATTTGAGGGCTTCACCCTTCTTCACCGATTCGGTGCGGAGAGCGGGGTACTCGCTGCGGAACCAGTTTGCGGAGCACATGGAATTCTCACTGGCACGCACTCGCTTGACGGCGACCCCGTACGATTACTACTACGCACTGGCGTTGGCGGTCAAAGACCGGTTGATGCGGAACTGGCTCCGAACACAGGCCGCATACAAGGAAGCGGACGCCCGCTACGTTTACTACCTATCGCTCGAGTTCCTGATGGGCCGGATGCTGGGCAATACCCTCGTCAACATGGACTACTACGACACCTGCCGGGAGATCATGGCCCAGGAAGGGATCGTGCTCGAAGAGGTGATGGAGGAGGAGCACGACATGGGCCTTGGCCATGGAGGTTTGGGCCGCCTGGCCGCCTGCTACCTGGACTCCATGGCCACCATGAGCTTACCGGCCTCCGGCTACGGGATCCGGTACGAATTCGGCATCTTTCGGCAAGAAATCCGCAACGGTTACCAGGTGGAGCAACCCGATAACTGGTTGGCGTACGGCAACCCCTGGGAGACGCAGCGGCGCGACCGGATCTACCGGGTTCGGTTTTTCGGCCGGCTGGAGAAGACGCAAGACAACGATGGGAAAGAGCGTTTCAACTGGGTAGACACGGACGATGTGTTGGCGGTGGCCTACGATGTCCCGGTTCCGGGGTACCGATCCAACAACGTCAACAACCTGCGCCTTTGGGCGCCGCGAGCAACCAGCGAGTTCAGCCTTCACGACTTCAATCGCGGCGATTATCCGGCCGCCATGGCCGCCAAGAATGAGTCGGAACTGATCGGTAAGGTCCTGTATCCCAACGACGCCTCCATTCAGGGAAGGATCCTCCGGTTGAAACAGGAATACTTCTTTGTTTCGGCTTCCCTTCAAGACATTCTGAACAGTCATCTGGCCAACCATCCTTCTCTTGCGGACTTGCCCGAGAAGGTCTTTATCCAACTGAACGATACGCATCCGGTTCTCGCTATTCCGGAACTGATGAGGTTGCTTCTGGACGAGCACGGGTTCGACTGGGATACCGCCTGGGACATCACGCGTCGCGTTTTCGGCTACACGAACCATACCGTTCTTCCGGAGGCTCTTGAAGAATGGCCCGTCCCCATGGTGGAAGAACTCTTGCCTCGGCACCTCCAGATCATTTACGACATCAACCAGCGTTTTCTTGACTGGGTTCGTGCCGAGCACAGCCAGGACCCGAATGTGCTGGCCGAGTTGTCCATCATTCGAGAGTGGCCTGAGCGGCGGGTGCGGATGGCCCACCTGGCGATTATCGGCAGCGCGGCGGTGAACGGGGTGGCGGCGCTACACGCAACGATCCTGCGGCAACGGGTGTTTCCCCTGTTTGACCGGCTGTTTCCCGGCAAGATACGAGGCATCACCAACGGCGTGACTCCGCGGCGTTGGTTGAGGCTTTGTAACCCCCTGCTGGCCCGGATGATTACCGAACATATCGGCGACGGTTGGGTGACGGATTTGGACCGCTTGAGGGAGTTGGAGAAGTTCGCCGATGATCCTGAATTCCAAGTTGGTTGGCAAAATGTCAAGCAAACGCAAAAACTGACCTTGGCCGGCTACATTCGAGAGTCGTTGGGGGTCGAAGTTTCCGTCGGCTCGATGTTCGATTCTCAGATCAAGCGAATCCACCTCTATAAGAGGCAGCTGCTGAACATTTTTCAGGTCATCCACCGTTATCGGCAAATCCGGGAGCACCCTGAAGAGAAGCCGGTTCCGCGGACCGTTATTTTTGCGGGCAAAGCCGCACCTGCCTACTGGCAGGCCAAGCTGGTCATCAAGCTCATTCATTCCGTGGCGGATCGGGTAAACAACGATCCGGTTGTCTCACCGTTTCTGAAGGTTGTCTTCCTGCCCGATTATCGGGTGAGCCTGGCGGAGAGAATCATTCCCGCCAGTGAACTTTCCGAGCAGATTTCCACCGCCGGATTTGAGGCTTCCGGTACGGGCAACATGAAGTTCGCACTGAACGGGGCCTTGACGATCGGTACGCTGGACGGCGCGAATGTCGAGATCTTGGAGGCGGTCGGGGCGGAAAACCTCTTCATTTTCGGACTGACGGCGGACGAGGTTGGGGAACGCCAAGCCGGTGGATACCGCCCGCGGGAAATCTATGAGACCGATCTCAACCTGCGGGGGGTGATTGACCTGATTCTTTCAAATCACTTCACTCCCGACGAGCCCGGCATCTTTCAAGGCCTCTTGGATGAACTGTTTGACCGTGACTACTTCTGCGTGTTTGCCGACTTTAGCGCCTACGTCGAAAAGCAGAGAGAGGTGGATGAACTCTACCGGGACCCGGCCGCCTGGACGCGACGGTCCATCTTGAACGTGGCTAGAATGGGACGGTTTTCCAGTGACCGGTCCATTCGTGAATACAACGACCAGATATGGAAACTGCAACCTCTCAAGTTGCCGGACGAAACGCCCGGACCCATCTGATCATAGATCCAGGGCGTCGCGAGCCGGAGCGGGACCGCATTCCCAACTGTCGGCGAGCAAAGCTGTAGTTCGCCTATTGCGAAGATCCGGAGGCTGTTGTGGTCGGAACTTCAAGTGAAGGTGGGCCGATTAGAAACATGGCGGCTTTGCGAACCAGGGGAGGTGGGGCTTCCGAATTGGTTCCGGAGCTGATCGGCAGGAGAGTCGGCAGACCAACCGAAAACGCGATCTATGCATGACGAGGTCCTGTTTACGTCTTCTTGTAGGGATTTTCTGCTCAGCCGACTGGACGACGTGTCGGACCATGGGGGGTGGATTGCCGCGCGGCTTAAAGACGTACGACTAGCAGTACCTGACCCGTCGCATCAGCAGGCGGCCGTTCTGGTTGCAATGCAACCGCGCGGGGGACAGGTCGGGTTTGTGTTAACCCGACGTACCGAGCTGGTGGCTACTCATAAGGGAGAAATCTGTTTTCCCGGGGGTGTTCGGGAAGCCGGTGACGCCGACCTGGTACAGACGGCGCTCCGGGAGTGCGAGGAGGAGATCGGAGTAGCGCCGCGCCGCGTCCGGATTCTGGGGGAATTCAGGGATTTTGCCGACATATACGGCCAAACGGTGCGCGCCGTGGCGGCATGGCTTCCAGAGGAAGTTCGCTTTCGTCCGGGGCCTGAGGAAGTCGCCGCCGTACTGTGGATTCCCGTGGAGTTTTTCATAGTTCACCCACCGCGTGTCGAGTTCCGGAAAAGGGAGGGGAGGAACCACCCCGTCTACCACTTCGACTTTGAGGGAGAACACGTGTGGGGCTTAACGGCCCGGATCATCGTGGAGTTTTTAACCTTCTTGGCCGAGTGACCTGGGTGAACTTTCGGAGAGATCGCCCACGACGGTTGCTTCCGAAGATTCTGAGGATAGCGTGCGCCGTACCGGGTGCGCGGTGCTGTGAGGACTCCCGAGCGTTCCGGGTAGGTGCTGGAAGCTTTGTCGCCCGGCACGCACTATGCGGCACGCCTTTCCGAGGCGATGACCACTTAGGTGCGGCTGTGCTTGCGGGTAGGATACCTTCCCGTCGGCGGTTACGACCGCGGTGCGGAAGATCGATCGTCGCTGATTTTGCCGTTGCCCGCCGTCCGTGATCCCGCTAAGCTCTCGCCCGTTATGAGTGCTTGGACGTGGGACTGGGGTTGGGAGGGAGGTTTTTCCCAACTCCTCGAAGAACTGGAGCTGGAAGCCGGCTGGGTCGGTAAACCTTGGCGGACGGAGTGGGTGACGCGTCCCGCCTCCTGGTGGCAAGGCCGGCCGGAGCTGGAGGGGTGCTGGCAGGTGGCACAAGCCACCACCCTTCGCCTTCCGGGCGGCGCGCGTTGGCGTCTGAGTCCGAAGCTGCTTCTGCAAGTGCGCTTGCTGCCGGCGGAAAAACGCTATCTCGGGTCTTACAAAGTCCGCAAGGGCATGTGTGCTCTCCATTGGCGGGTTGACGGGCAACTTGCAGCGGAGCTGACGGCGTCGGAAGCGCTTTGGTCGATCCGAACGATGCCGAGGATCCGACTTTCCTGGGATTGGGTCATGGAGTATCCCCAGCAGGAGCTGTTAAAGGCGGTACTGGAAGCATCCTGGAAAGAATTCGTCAACCTGCTGGACCCTGGGTCGGTGGGGGAGATGCGGGATCGTTGCGTAGCGCGTTTTCGATGGTCCGGAGGGTGGCGTCGGCGGTGGACGGCGGACTGGGAGGTCGATGCGGATTGGGGTCTCGGTTCTGTGGGTGGAGATTTGCTCCAGTGGAGGCAGTCGCTGACCGGTCTGGCGGGTTGGGAATTTGAGGCTTCCTTGGATCAAGACGGCGTCTTTCAAATCGACGCGGCCCGCCGAGATCCGGAATTTCAGCTGTCGATCCGGAGAAATCTCGGCCGTGAGACGGGTTCAGCCTTCACTTTGTCGGTTGGATTCCGGCAAAGAGCGTCGATAAAGTCCCCGGTCAAACTTCTGGATCCGGCTTTGCGACCGATACGGGACGGCCTGCAAAGAGCTCTTACCAGACGCCTCGAACTTGCGGTCTCGGCACAGGCCTCGCGGCTGCATAGCGAAAAGATTCTCTGGCGGGGGGTGTGGAAGCCGTTTTCACCCGAGAACGTTCTTCTTGCGTATTCCGCCCTGCTGGAAGGGCGTCGACCCTCCCCCGGACCTGGGTTTCGCTGGGAGTACAGCCTGGAGGAAGTGGAAGAGAGACGTTCGGTGATCCAGGTGCAACTTCTCAACCAGCGCCGCCGGGAGAAGGTCCGTCGCCGATCGAAGGAGCGGAAGGTAGCTGTCGACCCGTTAGGCAACTTGGTGCTGAGCGAGGAGGAGCGGCTGGAAGAGATTCGCTACTGGAGTGATCGTTTGCAGTTTCAGCGGCTCCTTGCAGGGCCGGAAATGGACCGGTTGGGCTCCCTCACGTGGTACTGGGGCATGGAGGGCCGCTGGAGTCGGCGGGAGCTCCGCCAAAGACTGCGAGTCGTCCTACATACCGGTGCACTGGGAGAGTTTGAACTATGGGGTCCGGAAAACGCGGCCGAAAGCCGGATGGTTTGGATTACGACATTCAGCACCGACGGCCTGGAACGGATTCGGCAGACTTCGTCGCAAGCACGATTTGAGGGGCTGGTTGGGGCCTGGAAGCTGACGGAACCGGAGCTGTACGGTCCCGGGGGCTGTCTTCGGGACTGGACGGATGTTCCTGAGGTCAGGCGGGAAGTGGATCGAAATCCGGCACAGGCACACTTGCTGACACGCTACCCGATAGCCGGGAGGACGGAGGCTCAACGTCGTGCCGTGGTACAAGCCTACTTGAGAGCGAAACGTTTCCTGGAAATCTTCGACGCATGGTGTCGTCACGGCCGGCTGGAACTTTCCGAAACACCTTTCGAAGTGTTTGAAGTTCCGGTTTTCGTCTTCTTCCACCTATTGTGTCCGGCGGAAGCACGTTCTTCCGCGGTAACTTTGCGGAGAGGAGATCGACAGAGCTGGTGGGGAGATCCCTCGCTTTTGGACGCGGCTGAATCCGGCTCCGTCCGGGGTGCCTGAGTTCCATGAAATTCTTTTGCCTTTTCACGGAAGCCGGACGGGCCGACAAGCGGTGTTCCGGGTGATCTTGAGGGACATGAACGAGTCGAGGCCGCACGCACGGTTATGTCGCGACCGTGTCTGATTCTTCTCGAATCTTTGGGAATCGTGTAAATGTTTATCTCCGCGACGCGGAAAAGAAATCGCTTCACCTGGCGACGATTCGGTTTCGATGTCGGGTGCTTCAGCGGTACGATGATGCGGAGCAGCGTTTGGAAAGGAGGAGAAGAACCCAGTGAGAAATACAACTGTCAGCCTACTGCCGGCCCTGGGATTTCTCGTTGTCGGAGTGCAATTTGTCTTTCCGTTTACAAAGCTGGAGACCGAGCAGGAAAGGGAGGTGGAAGAATTGTCAACCATCATTCTCACACCGGTGGAACGCGTCGGGGGTCTTCCCTTGATGGAGGCGCTGGCCCGAAGGCATTCAACCCGCGAGTTTTCCCGGGAGGCTTTACCTTTGCCCGTTCTTTCCGAGCTTCTGTGGGCGGCCGACGGCGTGAATCGGCCGGACGGCAAACGAACCGCTCCTTCGGCACGCAACCGCAAGGCGGTCGAGACCTATGTAGTCTTGCAGGAGGGGACCTACCGGTACGATCCCGACGACCATCGGCTGATCCCCGTGGTGGCGGGCGACCTAAGAAGTTTGACCGGAACGCAGGACTTTCCGGCTACCGCCCCTCTGAATTTAGTCTATGTCGCCGACCTGAACCGACTGAACGGTGGCGGTTCACCGGAAACGGAGACGTTGATAACCATGGGGGTTGAGGCAGGCCATATAGCTCAGAATGTGTATCTCTACTGTGCTTCGAAAGGTCTCGGAGCGGTGACGAGGATGTCGATTCCCCGCGAACAATTGGCCGAAGCGTTGAGACTGGGACCGAGCCAATATGTCATTTCCGCTCAGACGGTCGGCTATGCCGTGGGAACCGAGTGACGCGCGGACGAAGACTTGCATTGTTGTTCGCTGTGCATCCTTCGGCTCTCCGCCAAGACGTCCGATGCTGCGCTGAATCGCCCAAGAATCCCGGGGGAAGTGCGGGATAATGATTCGCTGTCCTGAGCCGATAAGATGGTTTGGGTGGTTCTCGCTTGGCTGCTTGACGCTGATCGGGCGCGGTGCCTAAGGCTGGGAGACGGCTGAGACCGGGGGAGGAGGCCCTGGCCGAGAACGGGGTTGGGTGAGCGCTGTTGTGCGGTGTCCCCAACTTCGGTGACAGGGTCACGAGATGTACAGGGAACTAATCCTGAACGCGGCTCTCCTCGTTGCATTGTCATCGACCTACGGACTGATCGAGCGGTGGCGGACGCTTTCTTCCTTTTCGCGATCCTTCCTAAAGGGCGCACTATTCGGGGGAACGGCTGTCATCGGAATGACTGTCTCCCTCGAGTGGGCTCCGGGAGTCTTCTATGACGGCCGTTCCGTAATTCTGCCGTTGGCCGGTCTGTTTGGGGGGACGTGGCCCGCGGTTTTGGCGGCGGCCCTAAGCGGCGGTTACCGCTTACTTCTCGGCGGCCCCGGCCTGTGGGCGGGCCTCGCAACGATCGGTTTGACCACCGCGTTGGGAATCATCTTCCGCCGCCGGTACCGAACCCCGTCGCCTGCTTTGGTGCCTCTCCACCTGTACGTATTGGGTGTGGTCTCTCAAGTTCTCATGCTGATTGCTCAGCTTTTGCTGCCCTGGCCCTACGCTTTCGAAGTGCTGGGAAGCATTTGGTTGCCGATTCTTGCCGTTTTCCCGGCGGCGACGATGCTGCTGGGTCTCATCCTGGAAGCGGAGCAACGGCACAGTGAAGCCCAAGAAGCGTTACGTGCTGCCTACGAGCGCCTAACCACGGCTCAGGAAATCGCCCGCCTCGGTTTTCTCGAGTGGGACTTTAAGGACGGCGCCATCCGGCTCTCCGCGCAGTTGATCCGCCTTCTGGACCCTAGCGAAGGGATTCCGGATCGAATGCTTTTGACGGATTTCCAAAACTTGGTACATCCGCAAGACTGGGACATCGCCTTCTCCTCTCTGTTCCGGGAAGCCGTTGGCACGCCTACGGAATCCCCGATCTTTCGCCTTCTCCGACCCGACGGAGGCACGTTGTGGGTGCGGGCTCACGCAACTGTGCGGGAGGACAAGGCCGGCAAGCCGTCCCGAAAGCTGGTTGCACTGGTTGACGTGACCGACCGGGTGGAAATCGAGGAGGCTCTACGGCAGTCGGAACGGCACCTGGCTCTTCGTAACCGGGTAGCCGAGATCTTTTTGCAGGAATCCGGTGAAGAGGCTCTTTTCAAAACTCTCGCGTTGGTCCTCGAGGAGACTCGAAGTCGGCAAGCGATTCTTGCCTGTGCCGAGCCGCCGGACGAGTGGACCTGTCTGGTTTTGACGCGCGGGTTGGAGGAGGATTTTCGACGGCTCCCGTCGGTGAAAGTCGCCCTTGACCGGTGCGACCGACTCTGGGTAGAGGCGGTTTCATGCCGCATCGTAGTGGGTAGCGAGGGACCGTTCCGTCCGGCTGAGAGCCTTCCAGCCATGCAGCGGGCATTGATAGCGCCTGTGATATTTCAAGACGCTGTTATCGGCTTGGTGATCGTAGGAGATAAGGATGGAGACTACGGCGAGACCGATCAGGAAATTGTCAGACAAATCGCCGACCGGCTGGCTCCTACGTTGGACGCCCAGTTAGACGCCAATCGGCGGGAAGCGGAGCGCCGATCCCTGGAGGCACAGCTGCGGCAGACCCAGAAAATGGAGGTGTTCGGACGTCTCGCAGGGGGCATCGCCCACGATTTCAATAACCTTTTGAGTATCATTCTCGGCTGGGGAGAGATCCTGCGGCAACATTTACCCGACACCGGTCTGGCCCGGGAAGCGATGACGAACATTCTTCAGGCTGCGGAACGGGCCGCAGCCTTGACCCGTCAGCTTCTGATCTTCAGTCGGAAGCAAGCCGTCCAAATGCAAGTGGTCGAGATCAACGAGTTGGTCCGGAACTTTTCGAAGATGCTCCGACGCTTACTCGACGAGAACATCGACCTTGAAGTGGTGACCAGTCCCGAGCGGCTCACTGTGGAGATCGATCCGCTCCAGCTCGAGCAAGTGCTTCTCAACCTTGCCGTCAACGCCCGCGATGCCATGCCGGAGGGGGGTGTTTTGAGAATCGAAACGGCTTTTCTTCCGGCGAAGGAAGTCCCGAAGGTGCACCGGGAGAGTATGGGGCAATCCGAAGAGTATGTGTGTGTTTCCGTAAGCGACACCGGCTGCGGTATGGACAATGCTGTGCTCGAACAAATCTTCGAGCCCTTTTTCACCACGAAAGGGGAAGGAAAGGGAACCGGACTCGGCTTGTCCGTTGTTTACGGGATCGTAAAGCAGTTCGGCGGAGAGATTCGAGTGCAGTCGCAGCTCGGAAAGGGGAGCCGATTCGACATCCTGTTCCCCAAGGTCGAAGGCGAACAACCGGGAATCTCGGAAGCGCTCTCCGACAAGCTGCCCTCCGGTCAGAATCGTCTCGTTTTGCTGGTGGAGGATGACCCTGGGCTCCGCCTCGTCGCCCGACAGATGCTGGAGAGGGTTGGGTATCGTGTCATGCTCGCGGCTACGGGGCGGCAAGCGATTGAGCTGGTCGAACGAGAGGCGTTGTCGCCCGATCTCTTGATCTCCGACGTCGTGATGCCCGGCATGAGTGGACCGAGTTTGGTTGAAGCTCTCCGACGGCGGGATCCGAAGCTGAAGGTTCTCTACATTTCCGGCTACCCTGACCTTGAAAACGAGCGCGCCCGGAGCCGCCTGGAGAACGATCCCTTGCTTCGTAAACCCTTTGCTTGGTCCGATTTGTTGAGGACGGTGTCCGATATCCTCAGTGAAGCTACGGCGGAGGAGACGTCGGGGGACCGTTCTCGGACGCCTCCTGCCGTCTCGCCCTAGTAGATTCGGGTTTGCCGGCATGATCGCTCATGTGAAAAAGAACTTGTCAAGGTCCCGGAAAGTCTCAGACGAGGTGGTTCGCCGCGAAACTTAAGTCGTGCGGATTCCGCCGGAGTGCGGATGAACCTGAGGGGGGTCTTGAACCGCGTGATCGGAGGAATCCGCGTAACCCGCCTCTGTCGGCACCTGGACGCCGGAACCTCGCAGGCGCATGCGGCTCGACACCGAGGAACGATTTACCCGGTCGATTTGGGCGATACACCCTCAGTATCGGAAACGGTCGCAACCACGAATTTAGAAGGAGGTTGGAGCATTCTCGAGACTTGGCAGGCCCGGCGGACTATCCAAGGTATAAATGCCGGTTTCGTGCTCGAGGACACTGCGCACGTGCAGAGGTGCCAAGACCAAACCCTGCAAAGACGCCCCCGGATTCCAATACGCAGCGACAAAGTTCGAAGTATTCTTTCGTTAGCAACTTGAGGGACGAGCCTCCTTGAGCGGGATCGGTGAGATCACTGATCACGACATCCCGGTGCTCCTTCACTCCTTGGAGAAAGGCGGCTGCATCTCGGAAAACGACCCTGACGCGAGGATCGTCGAAAGATCCCCGGTGCAGCTCGGGTAGATGGGCTTGGCACATTTCCGCCACGTCAGGGTCAAGGTCGACCATTGTCACCTTTTCCATCGTTCGCCGTTTCAAGACCTCGCGGAGGGTGGCATCCTCGCCTCTTTCCAGGATCAAGCCATTTCGCGGCTTCCCCTGCATCACACAGGCGGGGTGTACCGGGGGCTCGCGGTAAAGATATTCGTCTTCCTGTGAACTCTGTCACTCCACATCCAAAGTCAGTGCCTTTTCGTAAGCAGGGGAGCGGACGATGGCAGGTCGTGGAACGACGTTGGCCGATGGATCCGGATCTCCTCACAGCCGTGAAGAAGGTGTTCGCCGGATGCCGGGAATCGGCGACATAGTAGACGTCTCTCATGGTCACGAAGCTGAGGCGAAGGCTTACTCGGTCCTCTCGCCGGCTAGTCGGAAATTACCCCGCTCCACAATACACAACTGTCCGATCGCAGTCTCCAGCCGTTCGGCCGGAGATTCCGCGGCTTCGTCGGGGTGCGTTGCTTTGCTGCAAGTGAAGGTGTCGACCGCCGGATAACCGACTTCGGGCTAGGTGTGGGTAGGAATGTGGGATTCGGTCAACAGACCGATAGCCGTTACTCCCTGAGGTGCAAAACAATGGCTGGAGAGCTCCAAAAGAACGCCTCCGGCTTGGCGGAAGGTTTGCGCCCTCAGTCGGCGCAAGTGCGATTCATTCCCCAGGAGTTCCGGAGGACAGCCGTAAAGCTCGAGAATAACGCAACGTCTGAAAGGCATAGTGGCCACTTTGCGACTTCGTTCTCGGTTCGGTAACGCTTCCATGCGAGCCCGCCCAAGAACGTACCTTTCGCCTCGAAATGCCGACGCCTTCCGACGCCCGATGTAACTGGAGCGAACGGCACTTTACCCGTGGTAGTTTTGTCTCAACCTCGGCGGTACTCTCATCGGTAGTTGCGGACGTGCATGAGGAAACAGCGGGGAGATCAGCTGTTCCGTCGTTTTCGTTTTGGAACCGGCTGAGGTTGGATTCGCCCCGGGTCGAATGTCATTCTCGACGGGTACATTAGATTTGGTAGTCTCCGTGACAGGTGGCGGGCGTTACGGATATATTCCTAATCATCGGGAGGTGTGGGCGCCCGGCGAGAGGCTGTTGCTTGGCATCGGCGCGCCGGCCGGAAAGCGAGGAACTATGCCTCATACACCGCGCTTTATCAGTCTTGGAACTGAGGTGCAGCTGGAATTCGAGGGGATTGAAGATCGCTATCGGAGTCGAGTTGTAGGCGTGGAGCCTGAAGAGTTCATAATCCTGAGAAAGCCTGCGGCGCTGTCTCCGGTTTTGTTTCGGAGGAGCCTGACCCCGGGGGCCGGGATCACCGTGCGTTATTTTTTTGGGGGATCCGTTTGGGGCTTTCGGACCCGCCTGCTTCAGAAGGTCACCGGGCTTGTGCAGCTTATCCTCGTCAGGTACCCGAAGCAGATCGAAAACTATGACCTGCGGCAGGCCGAAAGGGTCGAAACCCACATCCCGTGTAGGATCTCGCAGGACGAGGCGTCGGTCGAAGGTGTCGTGAACGACTTGAGCGAGACCGGGGCTTGCGTGATGTACCGTTCGGAAGTCGAGGTGGGCCGTATCCCCGGCTGCGAGGTGAAGCTGGAAATCCCCATTCTCGGAACTGCAACCCCCGCTCTCATCGGAGCGGTTGTCCGCAAGGTCCAAGAAACAGGGGGACGATGCACCCTTGGTCTGCAGTTCATCGAGGGACAGGAGGAAGCCCAGACCGCCATTCGTAACTACCTTGCCAAGCTGAGGGAATTCTTAGCCGACGAATCGGCCGACTGAGCGGCTGGTCGCCTCGCCCGCACAGCCCGACGACTGTCCCGTTGAGACGGTGGGTCTGCGGTTTCCGACCTTATGGTCCCAGAGATAGCCATTCTCAAAGGTGTGACGGCCGCTCCGGCTTATGTTGTCTCTCTAAATTCTGGCAATGTCTCCGGCACTCAGTCCCTGAGCCGGTAAGGGTTCCAGAAGAGTGAAACGCTCGTGCTGTACCATCGGGCCTGTCTCCTGAAAGATCTCTTGAATCTCGGGGTCTTGCAGCAGTCGTCTCCAACGCTCCTCAAACTCCGCCAGGTTTGAAAAGGCCCAGAGTTCCATGTACTCACCCGCGTCACCCACCACAGTCCGCCACACCCCTCGGCACGAAATGCCCAAGCGGTGAGCGATGGGTAGAACCCGCTTCGTAAGTAGGTGCTCGAAACGGGCGGCGTGGTGCACGGGAACCGTATAGGTCACGCGAAGAAGGACTTCTTCTGCCATAGTCACCTCGGAACTTGTCACAACCAACCGGTATCGACGCCCCTCCTCAGGAAATGGAGAGCCGACGGGGACGACCGGGACATTTTAGCTCTGCGAGTCGTCCTGAAGGCTGGAACGTCGCAGAACCTCCCTTTGCCTTGGGCCGAACTCCATTGGAAAGAGAGTGAGCTTTTCGGAGGAGAGCCTGGAAGACCACGGCCACATTTGTCGAATTCAATATGTACTTGCAGAGAGAAGTGCTTGATTGCCGGAGAGCCGATTGTGGCTTAAACTCATTCTCCGATTTTGAATCCTCAGGGGTTTGAGGCTCATCGTTGTTGCAAGCGGGACACAAAGGTTTCTCATGATGCGGTATTTGGTGCGGGCGGGATGGGTTTCGGTGGTGGTGCTAAGTCTGTCCCAGGTAGGCTTTGCCGGGGAAGTCCTCACCTTTGAGCAAGCCTGGCGAATGGCGTTGGAAAATCGTCAGGGCTTACAGGCGGCCCGTTTGGCGGTGAACCGGCAGGATGCCTTAGTCCGGCAGAGTCGGGTCCGGCCCAACCCGTCTTTCGCCTTTCAAACTGAGAACTGGCGCTTTACCCAACGACATGACTTCAGTGCGTCCAACGACGTCGACTGGTTTGCTTACTGGACACAGCCGCTGGAAGCCCGGGGTAAGCGGGAGGCACGGTCTACGCTGGCTTCTCTCGAGCGGGAAGCGACGGAACTGGAGGCGCGCAAGTTCGAGTGGGATCTTTGGCTGGAGGTAAGAAGAGCTTTTCTGGATGCCGCTTTCGTCTCGCGGGAACTGGAAGAAGCTCTTCGAGAAGAGAGACTCCAACAAACCGTACGGGATTACTATGCCCGGCGGTTCGAACTGGGGGCTGTCGGCGAGTTGGATTATCGCCAGGCGGAGTTGGAATTACAGGTGCGGCAGCTGGAGATCTCACGTCTGCGGCGACAGGTCGGCGTCACCCTTGCTTCTCTCGGCCGCGTGATGGGCTTCGAGAGGTTTCCCGAGGGTTACGATTCGGTGCGGCTGGAGGCGATGACTGCCTTGGCTTCCGGTGGGGTTGCGGTGGATGAGCTAATCCGGACGGCGTGGCGTGAGCGGCTGGATCTTCAGCTGGAGTCGGTTCAGGGACGTATTCAGGAGGCAAGGACGCGGGTTGAGCGACTTAAGGGACACCCTGACTGGGATGTGATTCTCGGCTATAAACGAACGGAAGGGTTCAACACGTTGCTTGCGGGAATCATTGTTCCTCTGCCTCTGTGGGATCGTAACCTTGGGGCGGTGGAAGCTTCGCTGGTGGAGGAAAACCGATGGACTCGTCTTCACGAGGACGCTAGGCGACAAGCTGCCTCGGAAGTACGGAGCGCGCTTTTGAGATTCCGAGACCGCTATGTGGGACGACGGGAACTGGGCGAAAAGTTGGTCCCCGCGGCCGAGGAGAACTGGTCCATCGTCCAGGAAGCCTTTGCCGAGGGAATGTTGGATTTTCTCAGAGTGTTGGACGCCAGAAGAACCGTTGCTTCACTGCGGCGGATGTTGATTCAGGCGGAAATGGAGTTGGAAATGGCCCGGCTGGAAATCGCTGCGGCCGTCGGAACGGCAGATCCGGCCGTCGGTGAAGCCACGCTGGCGGATCTGGGGAAGGGCGACTTTTGATGCGCGCGTCGGCATTGGTTCGGTTGATTGTCTTGGGAGGCATTGCTACCGCTTGCAGTTCAGATCCCGCTCCACAGAATCCGCCTTTGCCGGCGGAGGTGGATGCCGGTGGGGAATCTCAGGCAGCCGCCGCAGGAATGGTGGAAATCGCTCTCCAGGCAGTAGAGGAGGGGCTGGTACGGGTTGAGCCGGTCCGGCCGGAGATCTGGCCCGAGGTTCTGGAAATTCCGGGCCAAGTGCGTCGGAACGAGGACCGAACCATGCGGGTGGGATCCCTCGTGGAGGGAAGGGTGGTGGAGGTCAGCGGGGCAGTAGGGAAAAGGGTGGAGGCAGGCGAGGTGCTGGCCCGTCTGCGCAGTGTGACCGTGGATGATCTACGCGCCCAACTAGCCCAGGCGGTGGCCGAGCTGGAACGTTGCCAAGCCATGGTGGAGCTGGCGCGCACAGCTTGGGAGCGGACGGTGCGCCTCGTTGAACTGCGTGTGGGCTCGGTCCAGGAGCGACAGCAGGCCGAGGCGGAGCTGCATCGTGCCCAGGCCGAGCTGCGGGTGGCGGAGGCCGAAGTGGCCCGCCTGCACGAGAACTTGGAGCACCTGGGGGTTTCGCCGGAGGGGGCGGAAGAAGAATATTCCTTGGGAGGAGACTCGGAAAGAGGGCATCACGCCGAAATGGAGTTGGTTCCCGTGCAGGCTCCCATCTCGGGGACCGTGGTGGAGCGACTGATCACCCTTGGCTCCGTGGTGAGCCCGGCCGACGATTTGTTTGTAGTCAGCGATCTCAGCTTGGTTTGGGTTGATGCGGCCGTACCGGAACGGAGCTTGCCGCGGATTCGCGTAGGGCAGCGGGTACGTGTTCGCGGCGAAGGTATGGCGGCAAAGGAGGTCAACGGCCGACTCAGCTACATCGCCGACGAACTGGAACCTGTGACGCGTACCGCCCAGATGAGATGCGAAGTCCCGAACCGTGAAGGGTTCTTGCGCCCGGGTTTGTTTGTGCGGGTTGCCTTGGAGGTGGAGGAAGACCACCAAGTTCTGGCTGTGCCTGCCAAGGCGTTGCAGGAACTCAACGGGGAGTCCGTTGTGTTCGTCGACCGCGGAGGCGGCCGTTTTGAGGTACGTCGCGTGGAGACCGGCCTGGCGCGCCAGGATTTGGTGCAAATCCGGCGAGGGTTGGAAGCGGGCGAATCGGTTGCTGTTGAAGGCAGCTTTCTTCTGAAATCTCAGGTTCTACGCTCCGAACTGGAAGAAGAATAATGCTGGCGAGAATCATCGATTTCCACCTGCACCATCGGTTTTTCGTCCTTTCCGGCTTGATCGGTCTCATCGGCTTGGGCTTGTATGCCGCCTGGCAGCTTCCTATGGACGCGTTCCCCGATCTGACCAACAACCAGGTGATCGTGGTCACCGAGGCGCCCGGTATGGCGCCGGGCGAGGTCGAACAGCTGGTGACGTTCCCGCTCGAAAGCGCACTGATGGGATTACCCGGAGCTCAAGAGGTCCGTTCTCTGACGAAGCTGGGTCTTTCCATGATTACCGTCGTCTTCGACGACTGGGTGGACGTTTACTTTGCCCGGCAACTCGTAAACGAACGTCTGGTGGAAGCACGTTCGCGGATTCCGGAAGGGCTTGAGCCGACGTTGGGTCCGGTGGCCACCGCCTTCGGCGAGATCTACCAGTACACCATCGAAGGGGGCGGCCTTTCGGCGAGGGAATTGAAGACCTTGCATGAGTGGCAGATCAAGTACCAGCTGCGGGCTGTTCCCGGGGTTGGTGAGATTAATACCTGGGGTGGATTGACCCAGCAATACGAAGTGGTGGTGGATCCGGATCGACTTCAATCTTACGGGATGTCGTTGCGGCAACTTTTTGAGCGCATCCGGGAGAACAATGAGAATTTTGGAGCCGGTTCCATCGTTCACGGCGCAGAGCAGTACACGGTCCGTGGCCTGGGACGGGTGGAACGGATCGACGATTTGAACTCCATCGTGTTGACCAGTTATCAGGGCAATCCGGTTTTCCTGAGAGACGTAGCGGAAGTGAAAGTAGGGTCCCTGCCGCGGCAAGGCGCCGTCACGCGCGACGGAAAGGGAGAGACGGTCTCCGGAATGATCATTATGCTGAAGGGTGCGAACGGGAAGACCGTCAACGAAGCGGTGAAGGAGAAGCTTGCCCAGATCGTCAGGACGCTGCCGGAGGGAGTCCGGATTCTTCCCTTTTACGATCAGTCCGAAGTGATCGACCGTACCAGCAGAACGGTGCGTAGGAACCTGCTCGAGGGCGGTGTACTGGTAGTGGTAGTTTTGCTTGCTTTCCTGGGGAATATCCGGGCGGCCTTGCTGGTCGCGGCGGTAATCCCCTTGTCCATGCTGATCGGTTTCATCGGCATGTGGGTCTTCGGTGTCTCCGCCAACCTCATGAGCCTTGGCGCCATTGACTTCGGACTCATTGTAGACGGTTCCATCGTCATGATGGAGAACTTCATGCGTCGGTTACAGTCACGGGAGTCGACTCCCCTCGCGCCCTTCGGGGAGATCCGGGCGGGAGCTCACGAGGTGGCTCGTCCGGTGGTCTTCGGTGTCGGGATTATCATCGCCGTCTACTTACCTATCTTCGCTTTACAAGGGTTGGAAGGCCGAATGTTCCGTCCCATGGCGATTACGGTCTGTTCCGCCATTCTGGGGTCTCTGGTGATCGCTCTGACGGTCATTCCTGCAGCGGCGACCGTGGCTTTTGGAAAGCCGTTGCCGCCTCATCGCGAACGGTGGTTCGGGCGCTTTCGAGACCTCTATGTGCAAGGATTAGACCGTATCCTCGATCGTCGGCTGATCGTGGTGATCTTAGCCGTGCTGCTCGTGGCGGCGGCCTTCGCCTCTTTGGTCTTCATCGGTACCGAGTTTATGCCGCGTTTGGATGAGGGTTCACTCCTGATCGAGACGAGGAAACTGCAAAGTGTCTCGGTGGAGGAATCGGTGGCAATCAGCACCCAGATCGAGAAAATCATCCTCGGGTTTCCCGAGGTCGAAGCGGTGGTGACGAAAATCGGTCGGCCGGACTTGGCCACCGAGGCGATGGGGGTCTACCAGGGAGACGTCTATGTCCGTCTGAAGCCCCGCGAACAATGGACGACCGCCCATGATCTGCCCGGCTTGATCGAGGCCTTTGATCGGCAACTGCGCTATTTTCCCGGGGTTTCGTACAACTTTACGCAACCGATGGCTATGCGCCTGGACGAGGTTGTTTCGGGCGTGAAGGCTGATGTGGCCGTGAAGATCTTTGGAGAGGATGACGAGACTCTGATGCGGAAAGCGTCGGAGGTTTTGCGGATTATCGGCCGGGTGCCGGGCGCCGCGGATGTACAGATGGAGACGCTGACGGGGTCCGTCGAGTGGAGGGTGATTCCGAAGCGTGATGAACTGGCCCGGTACGGTTTGAACGTCTCGGCCCTCCAGGAGCTGATAACCACGGCGGTGAACGGGGTCCAGGTGAGTGAGTTTGTGGAGGGTCAAAAGCGTTTCGGCATCGTCGTTCGATTGCCGGAAAGGATCCGACAGAGCCGCGACGCACTGCTAGGTCTTCGTTTGGTGGCGCCCGGCGGTGAGCAATTGGAGTTGGGACGGGTGGCCGAGGTCGTAACGGTGAGTTCTCCGGAAGTCATTTCCCGCGAGAATGCCCAGCGGAGGATCGTAGTCCAGTCCAATGTTCGAGGCCGGGATTTGGGCAGCTTCGTCGATGAAGCACGAGGTTTGGTGGAAACCTCGGTCGAGCTGCCGCCGGGGTATTTCATAGAGTGGGGTGGTCAGTTCGAGAATCAGCAACGCGCAATGCAGCGCTTGGCTGTGGTGGTTCCTGTGGCGATTTTGATCATATTCGGCCTTTTGTTCGCCTCGTTCGACTCGGTGAAACAGGCGCTTCTGGTACTGATGAATGTTCCTTTCGCGGCCGTGGGAGGCATTGCGGCTCTCTGGCTGCGGGGAATCAATCTGAATCTTTCCGCCAGCGTCGGATTCATCGCGGTCTTCGGTGTGGCGGTGCTAAACGGTGTAGTGCTGGTAACTCAATTCAATCGCTTTACCGAGGAAGGCATGCCGGTGCGCAAGGCCATCGTCCGAGGTTCCGCCATTCGGCTGCGGCCGGTGCTGATGACGGCGCTGGTCGCCAGTTTGGGCTTCCTGCCGATGGCTACGGCCACATCGGCAGGTGCGGAAGTGCAGCGCCCGCTGGCAACCGTGGTTATCGGCGGCCTGATAACCTCGACGTTGCTGACACTGGTACTGGTTCCGATTCTGTATTCTCTATGCTGTGAGCGGCGAACGGCTGGGGCCGAGACGGAACTGTGAGACCCGATTTCAGCGCCGGCGTCGTTCCATGGCTTCCTTTAGCAAAGTCGCCACCTCATCGTTTCCCTTGCTTTCCGCCCAACGGAGAGGCGTCCAACCGTTGCTGTCTTCAATGTAAGGATCGGCCTTGTTCTCCAGCAGCACACGGACCACCTCGGTATGTCCCCGTAGGGCCGCCCAGAGCAAGGCGGTTTGATTCGACTTGTCGGCGAGGTTGACGCGAGCTCGGTTGCGTAACAGCAGTTCCACCACGTCCCGGTGGCCGTTTTCCGCGGCGCGCATCAAAGCTGTGCGGTCCATCTTATCTCGAGCATCGACGCTGGCTTTGCGCTCCAGGAGCACGCGGCAGACCTCCACATGACCTTGTTCGGCCGCCCTGATGAGGGCGGTGGAACCGTCACCGGCGTAAGCGTTTCCGCTTGCTCCTCGGTCCAACAGCAGGCCGACCGCCTCGCTATGACCGTTTTGAGCCGCGAGTATCAAGGGGGTGCAGTCTTCAAAGTTGCGATCGTCCACCGGGACACCATGGTCCGTCAGTAGCTTGACGATCTCCGTGTGGCCCTTGGCCGCGGCGTAGTGAAGCGCGGTGTGGGAACCGTTGTCTTTCAGGCCGGTGCCGGCGCCCCGGTCGAGAAGCAGGCGCACCACCTCGGTATGACCGTTTTCCGCTGCATGGATCAAGGGAGTTTTTCCGTCGAAATCTTGTATGTCGATCTCCGCGCCGGCGTCCAAGAACATTTCCACAAGCTCCGGGGTTCCATGCTGTGCCGCCAGGATTAAGGGACTTCGACCCTCCAAGTCACGAACCTGCACTTTGGCGCCCGCCTCCAAAAGTGCCCTGGCCGCCTCGACAAGTCCCCGTTCCGCCGCCCGCATCAACGGAGTCGATCCGCGCTCCAGCATGGTTTCCGGATTGGCTCCCGCCGCCAGGGCGGCGGCGATTTCGCTTTCATCGCCCTGATCAAGCGCTTGGACCAACCGTTCGTTGGGATTGGGGCCGCAGGACAATGTGAAGCACAAGAGAAGCAAAGATGCCGGAAACGGGGCTGCCGCTGAGGCAGAGGGAAAGAAACCTCTGACGAATGCCATGACTCACCTCCTCCCCCTGGGAAAGGTAAGGAATAACGTCGCCGTCCCGTGAAGAGAGAGAAGTGGGGACGGCTAAACCATCGCCCGCTGGAGTTGTTACTTACTACGGAACCGAGAAGACGTCAACCCTTACCGGGAACGACAATTCCGGCGGTCAATCCCGGAGACCCCTAATACGGATGGACTTTGCAAGCCTTCCCCTGCCCGCGGTTGCCGGTTTCGGTAGTCCCGCACGGCGAACTTCTTTTGCGATATAAGATTGCCAGTGCGCCTCGGAGTCTGGCTGTTCTTGTGTGTGGTTTGGGGCCTCTCTTGGGTAGGCATCAAGCTTAGTCTGGAGGGGGTCCCGCCTTTTCTTGGTTCCGGAGTGCGCTTCGCCGTCGCAGTACCTCTGCTGTATGCCTGGGCGCGAGCCCGCAATGTTCCGCTCGGCCTCGATCGGCAAATCTGGCCGGTGATGCTTTGGTCGGCTTTCTTTAATTACGGATTCAGCTACGGGTTGGTCTATTGGGGCGAGCAGTATCTCACGGCGGGGGTAACTTCGATTCTCTACGCTACGTTTCCCGTTTTCACCGCGGTCTTTGTCGCTCGGGTCTTGCCGGACGAAAGGATCGGCTGGGGTGCGGTAGCCGGACTGCTGACCGCTTTTGCGGGGGTTGTGGTGACGTTCTCCCAAGATTTATCGATTGACGGGGTAGTAGGCTCACAAATTTCCGCCGCGCTGGCTGTGGTGCTGGGAGCGGCCGGGGGCGCTCTCTCGACGGTGCTTATCAAGTGGCGATTGAGTCACCTTCATCCTGTGAGCCTGACGCTTTGGCAAATGATATTGGGATCTGTGGGGCTTTTGGCTTGCGGGCTGGCGCTGGGCGAATGGCGCACCGTCACGTGGACTCCGCGCTCGGTTTTGGGAATCCTGTACCTCGGCATTGTTGCCTCGGCCTTGGCGTTTACGCTGTATTACTGGCTCTTGCAGCGCGTACCCGCGGTCGCCGTGTCTTGCATGATCTTTGTGAACCCGGTTGTCGCTCTGTTGGGTGACCATTGGATCTACGGCTCGGAAGTTACTTCTCGCATGGTGCTGGGGATGCTCTTGATTTTCGCCGGGATCGGGTTGTCGGAGTTTCGCGCCTTCCGGTATGGGAGACGTCGAGTGGTGACGGGTCTCGAACCGGCGGAGACGACTGCGGTAGATGGTACTCTGCTCTTGGGTAAAGAAGATCCGGGCGGGACTAGCTCTCGGATGGCGGCGGAAGAGAGAGCTTCCGGTTCGGGGTGACCAGACGGTGTGGGAGGCGGGAGCTGACGGAGCGGATGGGACGAAAGAAGCGTAGGCGCTTGCAAGAACTGGGAAGCCTGCCGAATGTCGTAGACCGCGACGAGGTTTGCTTCGGCGGAGAGTGGGTCGACAAGCGTCTCGGTCCTCGGGACGGACTCGCTTTGGAGTTAGGTTGCGGCAAGGGTGAATACACTCTTGCTCTCGCACGGTGTCGCCCCTCTTGGAACATCGTCGGTATCGATCGCCGTGGAGACCGTCTTTGGAAAGGGGCCCGCCGTGCTCTGGAGCAAGGTCTTGCCAACGTGCTGTTCCTGCGGGCCGATCTCCAAAACTTGGAGCTCTTCTTCGGACCCGGTCAGGTTTCACAGATTTGGTTGCCGTTTCCCGATCCGATGCCGAAGAAGCGGCAAGCGAAGCATCGGATCTTCTCACAGCGGTATTTGCTCACCTATAGAGAGCTGCTGGCTCCGAAAGGTTCCCTTCACTTGAAGACGGATGACGCCGGTCTTGCGGCGGGATTCCGCGAGGCGGTAGCTGAAGCCGGGGGAATAGTCCACCTTCAAACGGACAACCTCTATGGCGATCCGGAGCTGACGATTGAGGAAGGAGACCTGCTGCAGATTAAAACTACTTTTGAGCTTAGGCACCTCGCGGCGGGGAAGTCGATTCGTTATTTTGAGGTTCGCTTTCCTCCGGCCGACGCACCATGCCCGGGTTCCCGTGGTTAAAGAGACTTGCTCGATCTTTGTGCTTCCGCGGCGAGCGTGGAGGGCGAGGCGCGTCCTGAGTTTCGGATCCTGTGTGTTAGGATGATCGCCCGATGCCCGACGCCGTGCCGGCCCCGTTCGCAGCGGAACCACGTTCTGATCGGTGGGGTTCCGTATCCCTCGGGACCTCAAAGGGTCATTCCCGCCCAAATTCGCTGGGGTTGCTTCTGGTCCTTTGTTTGACTGGATTGCTTCCGGTGCGGTACGTGAAGGGCGCCGTGGAGGAACGATTCGAATTCCACGAGCGCCGCATGGGTACGGAATTCCGCATAATTCTTTATGCGAGTGAACCGGCGGAGGCCCGGCGGGCGGCCTGGCTCGCTTTTCAACGCGCCGAAGAGCTGGAACAGATCTTAAGTGGTTATCGAGAAGAGAGTGAGCTGCGTCGGGCGGAAGAGGCCGCCTCGGAGCGTCCCGTGGTGCTGAGTCGGGAGCTGTTTCGGGTTCTTCGCCTTGCCTTGGTCTTGGCTTACACCACCGACGGGGCGTTCGATCCGACGGTGAAGCCGTTGGCGGAAGTATGGAAACGAACCATTTCCGAGGGTCGACTTCCCGGCCGTGACGAGCTTGCCGAGGCCCGAGGGCGGGTGGGGTACCGAAACGTGTGGCTCAATTCCCGGACCCGGGCGCTTCGTTTCGGAAGGCCCGATGTAACCGTCGATCTCGGGGGACTCGGGAAAGGCTTTGCCGCCGAGGAAATGTGGCGGATTCTTCATGACCTGGGCCAGCCTCGCAGCCTGGTGGATGCCGGAGGTGATCTCAGATTGGGATCGCCGCCTCCCGGACGCGAAGCCTGGCGGGTGGAATTGGAGGATGGACTGGCCGGTCCGAAGATTCTGTACTTGCGTGACTGTGCCGTCGCCACTTCAGGGGATGGCCGGCAAGCCGTGGAGATCCAAGGGCGGCGCTATTCGCATCTGGTGGATCCTCGCTCCGGAGACGCTTTGCCGTACCGGGTCACGGCTTGTGTCGTCGCTCCGGACGGAGCTCTCGCTGACGGACTTGCGACCGCACTGAGCCTAGTGGAGGAAGCTCGCCTAGGTGAAATCGTGTCGTCTTGGAAGGGAGTGGAAGCCCGCGTCGTACGGGAAGAGGAGGGGCGGATTCAACAATGGCAGTCCGTGGGTTTTGCCGACTTGACGCGCCGTAAGTGATAGGTGAGACTGTCGCGGATTCGGTCCTGTGGGCGGCGCTTTAAGGACAATTCGTGCCGGGTCGGTGGCGGCCGCCGCGGTTTTGCGCGAGTTGGAGCTCTAACGGGAGTGGATGAGGACAGGAAGTACGGAATGCAGTGGATCAAAAGCAGAGAAGGGCGATGGAGAAGGCTTTTGCGAAGCCGGGTCCTCTGGGGAATGATCGCGGGTATAGCTGTCACCGTGATCGGTCTTTGGGCCGGCGCTTGGGTTAACCAGGTAACCGCAACCAACGAGTACTGCGATAGTTGCCATGTTCATCCTCAAGCCATGACGTCATGGAAGCAGGGGGCGCATTATCGCAACGAGAGTGGTGTCGTCACCAATTGTGTGGAGTGCCATTTGCCCCCCGGAGGTTTCGCGTATTTTTGGGAGAAGGCGAAGGCGGGGGCTCGCGACTTCTACAGCTTCTATTTCAAAGACGTCGAATCGATCGACTGGGAACTCTTGTCGACTCCGGAAATGGCCGTACAGCATACGTTTGAGGAGTCTTGCTTGCGGTGCCACCAAGAACTGTTTCCAGTGGGCCTGACCCAGAAGGGAATTGACGCCCATTTGCACTATCGCAAGTATCCGGCCGAAGTTCGATGTATTAGCTGTCATCTTTACACGGGCCATTACGAGCCGGGAGCTGAGACCCAGGTTCTAACGGTAGCCGCGGCGGCCGCTCCCGACGAGGAGCCGACGGAGGCTTTGATCACGGAAATCGAACCGGGAGCTTTCGTCAACTATACGGACGTTATTCCGGGTTTGAATGTCAAGTTCGAGATGGTGGCGGTTCCCGGCGGGGTTTTCACGATGGGTACCCCCGAAAACGAGTTCGGCCATAAACCTGACGAGAGTCCGCAGCGCCAAGTAGAGGTAAGTTCATTCTGGATTGGGAAATACGAGGTTTCCTGGACGCTGTGGGACGCCTATTACATGCAGACGGTCACCCGCGGCAAGAATCAGGCCGGTGCCAAGTCGGCCGACGTGATGACCGGTCCCACCCCTCCGTATGGCTCACCCGATCAGGGATGGGGGCGAGGTTCACGTCCCGCTATCACGATGACCCACTATGCGGCGGAGCGCTTCTGCGAATGGCTCAGCTACGTCACCGGTCGGAGGTACCGGTTGCCGACAGAAGCCGAATGGGAGTACGCCGCGCGCTGTGGGCAGCCGGAACCGTTCCCCTTCCTCGAAGGCGACGGCGGTTCTTGGTATGAGCGCTGGATTTCTCGGCTGTTCGGTGGTATCCCTTGGGATGAGGCCCTTCTCGACGAGTATGCGGTGTATGTCGCGAACAGTCGCATGCGTACCGCGCCGGCCCGGGCCAAGAAACCGAACCCTTGGGGAATCTATAACATGTACGGAAACGTGCGCGAGTTTTGCCTCGACTATTACGACCCCAATATCCTTGTCGGTTACCCGGGGGACCGACCGATAAAGGACCCGAGGGGTCCGGAGGAGGGCAAGGAGCATGTGGTGCGCGGTGGCTCCTATGCCACGGAAGCCGTGTGGTTGCGGGCGGGAGCCCGAGACCACACCCAGCATGACGCGTGGTTGAGGACGGATCCCCAGACACCGAAGAGTATCTGGTGGTACTCGGACGTGCGTGATGTGGGCTTTCGGATTGTAAGGGAACTCGAACCGGAGTAAGGTAAACCGTGGCGTAAATCGGGAGATTCCTTTAAGGGCTATTTTTCGGGGGAAAGGAGAAGAGGAGTGATGAAAGACCGTGAAGAACGTGGGCAAGGTGGTCTGGACCGCCGTCGTTTCATCGGTACGGCCACGGTAGCGGGGGCCTTCCTGGCGGCCTGCGCTACGCAGGAGGAAAAGCCGATCAGCCTGGGGCCAAAGATGACGTTGGGTCCGAAGACGGCTCCGGACGGCGAGCCGATGCGCGCCGTCTTGATCGGTTGCGGTGGGCGGGGCACCGGAGCCGCCGTGAACTTCCTCGATTCCGGTCCGAGCCTGGAGTTGGTGGCGTTGGCCGACGTATTCGAAGATCGTGTGCAGGAGTGCCGGCAGCGGATCCAGCAACAGCGGGGGGTTGAGGTTCCCGAGGGGAACTGTTTTATCGGCTTTGACGGGTACAAGAGGGCTCTTGAGATACCGGACGTCAATTACGTTATTTTGGCTACGCCGCCCCACTTTCGGCCTGAGCACTTCCGAGCTGCGGTGGAAGCCCGGAAGCATGTGTTCATGGAGAAGCCGGTAGCGGTAGATCCGGTGGGAGCTCGAGCCATCATGGACGCCGCGGATCTAGCCGATCAGTATGGTTTGAAGGTGGCCACGGGGACACAGCGGCGGCATCAGCGTTCCTATATCGAGACATACAACCGCGTCATGGACGGGGCAATCGGTGAAATCGTCGCGGCACGGTGTTACTGGAATCAGGGCCAGTTGTGGTACAGGCTTCGCGAGGAAGGTTGGTCCGACATGGAATGGATGCTCCGTGACTGGGTCAACTGGTGCTGGTTGTCGGGCGACCACATCGTGGAGCAGCACGTCCACAACATCGACGTGATCAACTGGTTCACGAACTCTCATCCGGTGAAAGCTGTGGGAATGGGCGGTCGGCATCGCCGTGTGACCGGAGATCAGTACGATTTCTTCTGCGTCGATTTCACGATGGACAACGGCGTTCACGTACTCAGCATGTGCCGGCAGATCGATGGATGCGCCAACAATGTTTCGGAGTTCATTGTCGGGACGAAGGGTTCCACCAATTGCGCCGATACGATTTTCGGACCCGACGGAGAAGTCGTCTGGAAGTTTGAGCCGGAGGACCAGGGCGCGGCTCAGGAAGCTTACGACATGGGGGCGAATTCCCCTTATGTCCAGGAGCATATCGATCTCATCACGGCCATTCGCCAGAACCAGCCTCTTAATGAAGCGCGGAACACTGCGGTTTCTACGTTGACCGGGATCATGGGGCGTGAGTCCGCATACACCGGGCAGGAAAAGAGTTGGGACGAGATGATGCAGTCCGACATGCGGCTTGGTCCTGCGGAATACAAACTTGGACCGGTGGACATAAAGCCGGAAATCCCCTTGCCTGGGGTCCTCGGCCAACAGCAGGCCTAGCGGACCGCCACGGTCAGATCAGTTGAATCTTGGCGGAGACCGCGGGATGTCCGGCAGAGGTGAGGTAGTTCCTCCTCGAGGCCGCGAGGTATCCCGGCGGTTTCCGCCCTGCCGCTTCCTTCGAACCATCCTGACTTCCCACCTGGTCCAGCGGTGCACGGTATAGTAAATCCGTGGCTACCGTTTCCCTCGAGGAAGAGAGAACCGAAACGCTGGTCATCACCGGGATGACTTGTGCGAATTGTGTCCAGGCAATCGAGAAAGGGCTGAGGCGCTTGGACGGAGTGCGGGACGTGCAAGTGAACCTGGCCACGTCAAGAGCGGTCGTACGGTTTCGTCCCGGGTTGGTGAGTCGGGAAGATTTGGTTCGGCGGGTCGAGCAGATCGGATACGGCGTGGCGGAAGCGGCGGAGGGTAAGGACGTCGCCGGGGAGATCCTGGAAGCAGAGGCCCGACGACTGCGGCGACGGCTGGTGTGGGGTGTGATCTTTACGGTGCCCCTGGTCTGTCTCAGCATGGGGCGCGATTTCGGGGTGTTGGGTGATTGGGCGAGCGCTTCCTGGTGGAACATTCTTTTTTGGGCGTTGGCGACACCCGTACAGTTTTGGGTGGGGGCGACCTTCTACCGCAACGGCTGGAAAGCGCTTCGCAATCTTTCGGCCAACATGGACGTGCTGGTGGCGCTGGGTTCGTCTACGGCCTACCTTTACTCCGCGGCGGTGGTCTTGGACCTGCTACCCGGACACGTCTACTTTGAGACCTCGGCCGCCATCATCACCCTGATTCTGATCGGAAAATACCTGGAAACGCGAGCCCGGGCGAGGGCCGGTGAAGCGGTCCGTCGGCTTCTCCGGCTCCGTCCCGAGAAGGCGGTGCTGATTTTCGAGGGGAGGGAAGTCGAGGTTCCGCTTGATCAGGTGCAGCCGGGAGACGTTCTTCTCGTTCGTCCCGGCGAGCGCATTCCCGTCGATGGAACTGTTCTCGAGGGGGAGACGTCGGTAGACGAGAGCATGTTGACGGGCGAAAGCTTGCCTGTGCCGAAAGCGCCCGGTGACCGACTGTCTGCGGGAACTCTGAACTTGGACGGGAGTATACGCATGCGGGCGGAAGTGGTAGGCCGTGACACCGCCTTGGCCCGTATTGTGCGCATCATGGAGGAAGCTCAGCAACGTAAACCTCCCGTGCAGCAACTGGTCGACCGTGTGGCCTCAGTCTTCGTGCCGGCGGTTGTGGGTGTCGCGGCGGTCACGTTGCTAGTTTGGTGGTGGGCGGGTGGCGACGCCACCGAGGCGGTGGTAAGGATGACGGCGGTCTTGGTCATTGCGTGTCCTTGTGCTCTCGGTTTGGCCACTCCGACGGCGATTCTGGTGGGAACAGGAAGAGGAGCGGAATTAGGGATTCTCTTTCGGAGGCCGGAAGCCCTGGAACAGGTGGGCCGCCTGACCACTATCGTTTTCGATAAAACGGGAACTCTTACAACCGGTCGTCTCGAGATCCGGCGGGTTACGTCCCTGGAGGAGGGCTCGGAGGGAGAGCTTCTTGCAAAGGCGGCCGCCGTAGAAGTCCTTTCGGAGCACCCTTTGGCCCGCGCCGTAGTCGCTGAAGCCCGGCGCCGAGGCTTGGTGTGGCCGGAAGCGTCGAAGTTCCGCAATGTTCCCGGTCGGGGTGCCAAGGCCCAGGTGAACGGTGGCTTTGTTCTGGTAGGGAGCCGGGAATTCCTCGAAGAGGAGGGAGTTCGCTTTGAGGAAGTGGAGAGCCTTGAACAGGACTTGAAGTCCACGGTTGGGACGTCGATCTGGGTTGCTGAGGGAAACAAGGTGGCGGGTGTTTTGGTTGCCGCCGACGCGGAGCGTCCCGAAAGTCGTCAGGTGGTGGACCAACTTCATCGGCGGGGTCTCTCGACCGTGCTCCTGACGGGAGATCGGCGTTCGGTGGCGGAGTCTATCGCACGACTGGTGGGGATTGACGAAGTTTGTCCTGAAGTTCTGCCTGAACAGAAGGTGGACGTGGTGACCGAATTGCAGCGGCGGGGTGAAGTCGTCGGCATGGTGGGAGACGGTGTCAACGACGCTCCGGCCTTGGCGCAGGCCGACGTGGGGATCGCCATGGGCTCGGGCACCGATATCGCCGCCGAGGCCGCCGACATCGTGCTGCTGCAGAGTGATCTCCGTCTTCTGCCTCGGGCCTTGGACCTGAGTCGCTCCATGCTGCGGACGATCCGCCAGAACTTGGGTTGGGCTTTCGGCTACAACGTCGTTTTGATTCCCGTGGCGGCGGGTGTTCTGAGCTTGTGGCCGGCGACTCCCTCGTTCTTGCAGCACCTGCATCCCATTTTTGCGGCGTTGGCCATGGCTTTCAGCTCGGTTAGCGTAGTGGGGAACTCTCTTCGCCTTCGACGACGGACGTGACCCACGCGGGGTAAACCGTCGGCCTGCTTCATCCCGACGTCCGTGGATTGTGCGGAAGCGTCGACGGGACTCTTAGGTTTTGCGGCCGCTAGGTACTCGACGAATGAGGACTCCGGGCAAGGCTGCCTCGAAGTAATCCTCGATTTCCGCCAGACGCTGGGGAGAGAGGATCTTCAGAGGACGAGCCGGGTAGCGGACTTCTCCGTGGCTGCCCCGGCTTTCCAAGTGCCACTGGTTACCGGGGTAAGGACGCGTAGGCGTGTTTACTTGAATCTCGTTCGGTTCCATCCGTTGCAGTAACGGTAGGTAAGCCTCGACAGGATCCCTGGAATTCGGAAGGAACATGATCTGGACTCCGAGCCATCCCCGGTATTCCCGGCGAAACTGTTCGGCCCCGGACACCACGCTTTCGAGAGTGATCCCCTCGACCGGGCGGTTAATGCGCCGAAAGGTGGTTTCGGTCGCCGCGTCGAGTTTGACGAAAACCCGGTCGGCCCGCGCCGCGTCTCGGCGTACTTGGGTGTCGTGTAAGAGGGTCCCGTTGGTCAGAATAACTTGCGGCTTGCCCGTCAGGTCGCGTGCCGCCTCGACGGCCTCTCCCAGGTTCAGAGCCAAGGTCGGTTCTCCGCTTCCCGAGAATGTCACCACGTCGGCTTTCCGCCAATCGCTCCGGACTAAGTCCTGGCGAACCTGGTGAGTGGGGACGAACAGCTTGCGCTCCAACGTGTGCACGCGGATTCTACCCAGTTGGCAGTAGACGCAGTTGAACGAGCAGATGCTGTTGACCAGTATCAGATCAACCCCCAACGACCACCCGACCCGCCAGCTGTGCACCGGTCCGTATATCGTCGAGGGTGCGGAACCCCCCTCCGGGAACGCCGGTTTCTCTTGTTCTTCGTCCATTCCCGCCATTGTAGCTTCTATGCGCGGTGTTGAGCGGTTTGCACCGCTGTGGCGGAAACCTACCGCCTTGGTACGCCCAGCTCCTCGAGGATCCGAGCGAGGTCAGGTCCCGCCGTTTGAGGATTCACCTCCCGCACCACTTGGAGAATCTTTCCTTCCTTCCCGATAATGAATGTCCAGCGCCGAGCGTAGCCGCCGGACTCGTGGAGGACGCCGAAGGCCTTGGCCGTCTCTTTGGTCGGATCGCTGAGTATGGGGTAGGAGAGGTTCAGGGATTCGGCGAAGTTTCGGTTGGTCTCGGGGTCGTCCACGCTTGCCGCAAACAATGCTATATCGAACTGCTGTAGTTCCCGGCCGCTATCCCGTAGCGACTTGCATTCCAATGTTCAGCCCCCGGTAAACGCCTTGGGAAACCAAGCCAAAACAATCACCTGTTTGCCCAGGTGGTCTTCGAGACGATGGCTCTCGCCGTCCGAGCCGTGCAAAGCGAAGCGCGGCGCAGGATCGCCCACGTCCAATGCCCAAGCCGTACTTGAAAGACCGCCGAGAAGAGTCAGTCCAATCAAAGTTCGATGCATGTTCG
>Ga0116147_1000492_pt1 | contig 46784 bp, 44 predicted proteins | sample AD_JPNHG3_MetaG_FD_89749 | JGI IMG/M metagenome (GOLD analysis project Ga0116147, IMG submission 89749) | Active sludge microbial communities of municipal wastewater-treating anaerobic digesters from Japan - AD_JPNHG3_MetaG | ecosystem: Engineered > Bioreactor > Anaerobic > Digestate | place...
CCGACAAGATTGGAGGCCTCCAGCGCCTTCAATCCATAGCCGGCCAGCACACGGTTTTCACCCCGAAGGTCCACCACATCGGCAATCGTGCCGATGCCGGCCAGCGTGGTGGCATTGAGCAGATATTGACGCAGCGGGGCTGATAATTGAACTCCTTTTTTGTAGGCATTAGCCACTGCCCAAGCCAGCTTAAATGCCACCATCGCACCGGCCGAGTGCGGATTGCCGTAGGCGGGATCCAGCCGCGGATGAACGATAGCCGCCGCATCAGGCAGAACTGCCCCCGGCTGATGATGATCGGTTATAAGGGTTTGGATGCCCATCTCCCGAGCCAGCCGCACCGGTTCGACAGCGGTAATCCCGCAATCAACCGTTATCAGAAGCTCTGTGCCGCCGGCGGCCAGTCGGCGCACGGCGTCGCTGTTGAGACCATAGCCCTCATCGATACGATGGGGAATATAATAATCCACCTGCGCCCCCAGCATCTGCAGCAGATGCCACAGAATTGCCACACTGGTGATGCCATCCACATCATAATCGCCGTAAATGGATATTTTTTTGCGGCTTTCAATCGCCTGACGAATGCACGCCGCCGCTTCGGAAATGCCGAACATCTGTTCCGGCGCAATCAAGTCGCTCAGTTTGGGAGATAAAAAAGCACGGGCTGGTTCGGTCTGGTCAAGCTGGCGGTTAATAAGAATTTGCGCGACCAGCGGCGATATATTCAGCGACTGGGCCAATTTAGCCGCATCACGGCTGGCCGGACGTATCTGCCAGACCTTTTTCTGCATCCCTGCCGCTATATTTCGCATCGCTTATCCAATCCCTATCTATTCTGCTCGGTTGACCTGCGCTATTATACACCCTGATATGTCAATTTCCAACCCCCAGTATCTAAGGCGTTCAGAAAAGCTCGCTGATGCAAATCTGCCCTTATTCTTTGGAGAATAAACCTGCCCTGTTATCAGTCCAGAGCAGCTTTCCTTTCAGCATCCGGCAGTCACCTTGATACACCGGTCACACAGGTCAGGGTAGTCGGCATTCTGGCCGACAGTAGGCCAGTAGTTCCAGCAGCGCTGACACTTGGGGTACGGACTCTTAGACGCTGTAATCTTAAGAGCCGCTCCCTTGGCCGCAGAAACCTGACTGACAATGCACAGAGCAGCAAAAGTCTCAATGCCTATCTGATTGAGGATCGTCAGCAGTTCCTCATCATTTGTTTCAATCTGTACCGCCGCTTCCTGATTGCTGCCGATAAGCTGATTTTTGCGAAGCGGTTCCAGCACTTTGAGCACGTCATCCCGCAGAGCCATAATTTTTCCCCATCGGCCGGCATTGGCAGAGGGATTGATGGACGCATCCGGCTGCGGCATCAGCGCCAAATGAACGCTGTCAACGGGCTGACTTTTATAGGGGATCGCAGCCCACGCCTCCTCGGCAGTGTGGACAAGGATAGGCGCCAGCATCCGCACCAGCGCATCGAGTATGCGATACATCGCAGTCTGTCCGCTGCGGCGGCTGCGGCTGGCGGCTCCATCGCAGTACATCCGGTCTTTAAGCACATCCATATAGATACTGCTCATCTCGACTGTGCAGAAATTGTAAATCAATCCATAGACGCGATGGAACATAAAGCTTTCGTACGCTTCGTGCACCTGAGCAATCAGTTCCTGAAGCTTTTCCATCGCCCACTGGTCAACCACCTGCATATCCTTATAGTCCACAGCCATTTCGGCCGGCACGAAGTCATTGATGTTGCTCAGAAGGTATCGCAGGGTATTGCGTATTTTGCGATAGGCCTCCTGCAGACGGCCAATCAGCTCATCGCTGCAGCGCATATCTTCCTGATAATTGACGCTGGCAACCCACAACCGGAGAACATCAGCCCCGTATTTTTCTATTTCCTCCAGCGCACTGACATAGTTGCCTGCCGACTTGGACTGCTTCATTCCCTTTTCATCAACAGTAAAACCATGCGTCAGCACCGTTTTGAACGGCGGCCTGCCGGTTGCCCCCAAGGCCGGCAGAAGCGACAGCTGAAACCAGCCGCGATGCTGGTCAGAACCTTCCAAGTATAAATCCACCGGTACAGGCTGGCCGGCCATCCGTATGACACTGTGCCAGCTGCAGCCGGACTCAAACCATACATCAAATATATTTTCTTCCTTGCGCAGGTCATCCCAGTCAAATCCGTCCGGTAGAACAAAATCGCTGCCTAAAATCTCTTTGGGGGAATCGGTAAACCAGCTGTCGGAACCCTTTTTGCCGATATGCCGCGCAACAGCCAAGACCGACTCCTTGGTCAACAGCGACTGCCCTCTGCTGTTGACAAACGCCGGTATCGGCAGCCCCCAAGCCCGCTGGCGGCTGATGCACCAATCAGGGCGGGATTCGAGCATTCCCTGAATCCGCTTTTGCCCCCAGCTCGGCACCCAGGTTACATCTTTTATCTGTTCCAGTGCCAGATTGCGAAGACTTTTACCGCCGAACTTTTCCACATCTTTATCCACACTGATAAACCATTGCTCGGTGGCACGTAAAATTACCGGCATTTTGCTTCGCCAGCAGTGCGGGTAGCTGTGCAGAATGCTGTCTTCATGCACCAGCAGCCCCAACTGCCTGAGGTAGGCATTTACTTCGGTATCAACCTCAAGTACTTTTTTGCCGCGCAGCCATTGAGGCACCGTATCATCATACGTACCATCATCACGAACCGGCGAATAAACAGCCAGCCCGTACTGCATTCCGGCCACATAGTCTTCGGCTCCATGCCCGGGTGCAATGTGCACAATGCCGGTGCCGTCATCGGTGGTAACAAACTCCGCATTAATAGCAAAATAAGCGTCCTTATCGGTCGGATTTTTCTCAATATAGGGATGCAGATACCGCAGTTTTTCGAAGGCGCTGCCTTTGACGGGCTGGCTGACAGAATACTGCCCTTCCGGACAACCGGCGGCCTTAATAACTGCTTCCAGACGATCCGCACAGACAATCGAGGTAAATGTCGTGCCGTTTCTGTTATACGTCAAACCCACATAATCATGCCATGGATGCAGTGCAACAGCCAAATTGGCCGCTAAGGTCCACGGGGTCGTTGTCCATATCATAAAGCAGACCTTGCTGTCTGCAGGCGCCAGACCCATCTGCCGAACCTTTTGCGCCGAGGCGGCATCCATCGGAAAATTAACATAAATGCTCGAAGATGTAATATCCTTGTATTCCAGCTCGGCATCGGCCAAGGCCGTTTCACAACCCACAGACCAATGAATGGGCTTGAGCTGCTTATAGACCAGTCCATTGCCGACCAATTCGGCAAAGATTTCCAGAATCCCCTGCTCGTACTGCGGCTTGAGCGTCAGGTACGGATGTTCAAAGTCGCCGAAGACACCCAAAGACTGAAACTGTTTCGTTTGGAGTTTGACATATTTCGATGCGTATTTATGGCACTCCCTGCGTATTTCGGGCTTGGACATCTGCTTGGCCTTTTCGCCCAGTTCGGCCATCACCTTAACCTCAATAGGCAGGCCGTGGCAGTCCCAGCCGGGAACAAAGGGGGCACAAAAGCCCGTCATTGTTTTATATTTAACAACAAAGTCCTTCAGCACTTTATTGATGACATGGCCCATATGAATATCACCATTGGCATACGGGGGGCCGTCGTGCAGAATGTACAGCGGGGCCTCTTTCCGGGCGGCCATGATTTTGCCGTAAATATCTTCCTTTTCCCACAGTTTTCGCTGCTGCGGCTCGCGCTGGGTCAGGTTGGCCTTCATCGCAAAACTGGTTTGCGGAAGATTCAGTGTATCTTTATATCCTTTTCTGCCATCTTTATCCGACATACTGCATCCTTTTACTGAATTTCAAAAAGGTTATGGTATGTCTGTTTCCCTGTTCTGTCAAGTCTGACCTTGTAATAATGGATTGCCCAATTTAAGATAGCGCTATGACTATCGAAGCAGATATCAAACAAAAGGCCCTTGACGTTGGCTTTGATGCAGTGGGGATTACGACGGCCGAGCCGATAGAGTCTGCTCAGGCAGAGTACTTCCGGCGATGGATAGAGGGCGGCAATGCCGCCAAGATGGCGTATCTGCACCGCAATATTCAAAAGCGGTTCGACCCCGGCCAACTGCTGCCGCAGGCAAAGTCTGTCATTTGCGTCGCCCTCAATTACCGCCCTAAACCAGAGGAGCTGGTTAGAAATCCTTCTGTCCGGATCGCCCGCTTTGCGCTGTATGAGGACTATCATCCATTCATCAAAAAGCGGCTGTTTGAATTGGCTGACTTTATTGGCAATTCCGGCTGTACGGCGGTTCAGGCGGCAGCCCGAAGGACAAGAATACAATTCAAAGTCTGTGTTGATTCTGCTCCGTTGGCAGAACGGGCTTTAGCACAGCGTGCGGGATTGGGCTTTATCGGCAAAAACCATATGCTTATTCACCCTGAGCTGGGCAATCAGATATTGCTGGGCGAATTGATTACGACGCTTGAACTGAAACCCGACAGCCCGCCGGAAAAGCAATCCTGCGGCGACTGCGGCCGGTGCATCCGCGCCTGCCCGACAGGCGCACTGGCTTCAGACGGCACTTTTGATGCCCGAAAATGCATCAGCTTCCAAACCATCGAAGCACCCGCAGCTGCACCGCAGCCCACGCTGCCCGATGGCAGCTCAGCCAACGGCTGCGCTCCCCATTATATTTTCGGCTGCGACGAATGCCTTCTGGCCTGCCCCTATGAAGCAGCCGCCCCGCTTCGGAAAAATCCCGATTTCCGCATTCATCCGGAATGGCAGAATCTCACAGCCAAGCAGATTAGGAGCATGCAGCAGGAAGAGTTTGCCCAAATTTTCGCCGGTTCCGGTTTTATTCGACTGGGCTTAAACCGTCTCAAGCAGAATATCGGAATATGAAGACTAAAAAAGCATCTGAAAAAAGTCTTGTTGGTGATAAAATTGCTCTTGCATCGAGGGATTTGAATGCTTAGCATAGCAGCATAGGAAATAACTGTGTGCAGAATGCACAGCAGAAACTATTCAACTTTCAGGAGGTAATGTCATGAAACGAATTATCGTAATGGCAGTTGCCGCAATCGTTGTTTTATCGCTGGGTATCGCAGGCTGTTCTAAAAAGACACAGCCGCCGGCTGAGCCGGCTGAAACGACTGCCCCGGAATCATCCCAGCAGCCGGCCTCGGCGTCAATGCCGACTGTCAAGCTGTCGTACAGTGTGTTTTTCCCGCCCACACACATCCAGACAAAAACGGCTGAGGCCTGGGCCGAGGAAATCAGGAAGCGCAGCGGCGGCAGCATCGAAATCACCATTTATCCGGCCCAAACCCTCACCAAGGCCGACCAGTGTTATGACGGAGTGGTCAGCGGAATTTCCGATATCGGGATGAGCTGTTTTGCCTATACCCGGGGAAAATTCCCTTTGCTGGAAGGTCTGGATCTGCCGCTGGGGTATCCGAGCGGCACAGCTGCCACACGGATTGCAACCGCAATGGCGCAGGAATTTGCGCCTGCTGAACTGGCCGATGTGAAGCTGCTTTATATTCACGCTCACGGTCCGGGTATTCTGGCCTCCAAGAAGCCGGTGCGCAAGCTGGAAGATCTGTCGAATCTGAAAATACGTGCCACCGGCCTTTCAGCCAAAATCGTTCAGACGCTGGGAGCAACACCCATCGCAATGAGCCAGCCGGAAACCTACGAAGCCCTGCAAAAGGGCGTGGTGGATGCAACGCTGTGCCCGGTGGAAACTCTCAAGGGCTGGAAACAGGGCGAGGTCATTCAATATATGACCGACAGCTCCATTATTGGCTACACTACTGCAATGTTTGTGGTAATGAACAAGGCCAGCTGGGCCAAGCTCAGCCCCCAGCAGCAGAAGATTGTTGAAGCAGTCAGCGCCGAATGGGTCGATAAGCACGGCCAGGCGTGGGATCAGGCCGATGAGGAAGGAATGGCATTCATCAAAGAGCTCAACCGTGAAATAATCCCGCTTTCCCCTCAGGAACAGCAGCGGTGGAAAGAGGCTGTCAAGCCGATATTGGATGAATACATCGCTGCAGCAGCGGCCAAAAATCTGCCGGGCAAGGAATTTCTGGCCAAAATCCAAGCTTTGATTGAAGAACAAAAGGCAGCAGGAAACGCTCAATAAAATGGATTCCCACAGCGAACATGACGTGGTGCGGCGTATCCGACAGGCCTATCTGCAGTTTCTTAAGGGAGTGGTGTTTGGGCTGACCGCTGTCTCGGGAGTTGCTGTTTTTGTCATGATCGGCATCATCTGCGCGGATGTTCTCCTTCGTCTGCCGTGTATCAATAGGCCTTTTGTTGGGGCTTATGATATTGTGCGGATTGCAGGAGCCGTAGCTTTGGCCGCTGCTCTGCCCTACACAACAGCCGTCAAAGGCCATGTGGCTATCGAATATTTCTTTCACAAGCTCGGCCCTGTCAGCCGGATTGCGGTGGACAGCGTGATGCGGCTTCTGTCGATTATGCTGTTCGGCTTTCTGGGCTGGCAGAGTCTCCTGTACGGCCGGTCGATGTATATCAGCGGGCAGGTTTCACAGACACTGCAGATGCCGCTGTTCTGGCTGCCGTGGATTATCGGTATCTGCTGTTTTGCTGCAGCGCTGGTTGTTGTATATCAGCTCTTGTTCCCCCGGCAGGAGATGATAAAGCCATGACACCGCTGCAGTATGGAATCATCGGATGTGCGGTGCTGTTTGTGCTGCTGGCGGCTAGCATGCCGGTGGCCTTTACGATGGCGATTGTGGGATTTGCGGGCTTTGCGGCCATTGTAACGCCCAAGGCCGCCACAGCCATGATGACGACAGAACTCTATGAAACATTCACCCAATACAGTCTGACCGTCATCCCGATGTTTGTTTTCATGGGGCAGATTGCCTTTCATGCAGGCATCAGCCGCCGTCTGTTTGATACGGCCTATCACTGGCTGGGGCATTTGCCCGGCGGTCTGGCGATATCCACTGTAGGGGCCTGTACAGCATTTGGGGCTATTTGCGGTTCCGGTCCGGCTACAGCCGCTACGATGGCCGCCGTAGCCCTGCCGGAAATGAAGCGGTACAAATATCACCCCGAGTTAAGCTGCGGGGCTGTTGCTGCCGGCGGTTCCTTGGGTATGCTGATTCCGCCCAGCGTGGTATTCATCGTCTATGCGATTCTGACCGAACAATCCATTGGAAAACTGTTTATCGCCGGCATTTTCCCGGGGCTGCTGATGGCCCTGCTGTTCTGTTTGACAATCTACATAAAATGTAAAATCAATCCCGTACTGGGGCCATGCGGTCCGCGACTGGGCTGGGGGGCAAAAATTGTTTCTCTGCTGGGCATTACAGAAACGCTGATACTGTTTTTGGCTGTTATCGGCGGAATGTTTGCCGGCTGGTTCACCCCCACCGAAGCTGCGGCTGTCGGGGCTCTGGGCAGTCTGATTATTGCGGCACTGCGCAGGCAGTTAAGCCGCAAAATCCTTATCCAGTCGGTTAAGGAAACCGTACGCACCTCCTGTATGGTGATGATTATCGTCACCGGAGCCAATATTTTCGGACGGTTTCTGGCAGTTACCCGAATTCCGTTTGAACTGGCCAGCTGGCTGGCAGGGCTGCCCCTGCCGGGATGGATTATTATGTTTATGATTATCCTGTTTTATCTGCTGGCCGGCTGTTTCATTGATGCGCTGGGGCTGATTATGCTGACCATACCCATCTTTTTCCCTGTCGTTCAGGAATTGGGCTATAACCCCATCTGGTTCGGCGTCATCATTGTGACGGTTACGCAAATGGGAGTCATAACCCCGCCGGTTGGCGTCAATGTCTATGTGGTCGGCGGGATTGAACGGGATGTATCGCTGCAGACTATTTTTCGCGGCGCTGTTCCATTTTTGGGCGCTATGGTTCTATCAGCGGTTTTGTTTGTGATGTTTCCGAAAATCTGCACCTTCCTGCCGACACTGGTCGGCTGAGCAAATAATTCATTATGCGGTGAAATGGTATGCAAAACCAAATACAAACAACCTACAGGCGAATTCTATTCTGCACCGATCTGTCGGAAAATGCGGATTTCGCTTTCCAATTTGCAGTGGACGCGGCAATGCGGCGGCCGGGCAGCGAATTGTATCTGCTGCATGTCATCCCCGAAACAGAAGCCCAGTTCTGGAAAACCTACATCTACGAGGTCGAAAACGTTGATAACAAGGCCAAACGCGACTTGGATGAGCGAATAGCAGAGGCCTATGTATCCAAACTGCCCGAGGGATTGAAACTGCATATCGAATACCGCATCGGAAAAGACTGGCAGGAAATTGTGGCATTTGCCAAAGAGATGGAAATAGACCTGATTGTGATGGGGCGGCAGGGCCGTGGCGCATTGCAGAAGACGCTATTCGGCAATGTCAATGAAAAGGTGGTCCGCAAAGCCGATTGTGCTGTGCTGGTGGTGCCGCTGAGCTATCAAAAGCGGCTTCAAGAAAAAGGATGAGCAATGCGGGCTGTCATCCAGCGCGTCAAAAAAGCATCTGTCAGCGCAGAGGGTCAAATCACCGGCCGCATCGAACAAGGATTGCTGGTGTTTCTGGGGATCGGCAGAGACGACTCCCGCGCAGATATTGATTTTATCGCCGACAAAATAACCAACCTCCGGATTTTCGAAGACAAAGACGGAAAAATGAACCTGTCGGTTCGGGACATCGGAGGCGGCATCCTGCTGGTCAGCCAGTTCACATTATACGGCGACTGCCGCAGAGGGCGTCGGCCGGATTTCTCCGCTGCCGGCACACCGCAGATGGCTAAAATACTTTACCAGCAAACAATCGATGTCCTCCGAAGAAGTCAATTGGCCGTCGAAACCGGAGTTTTCGCAGCGTATATGATAGTGGATGCCGTCAATGACGGTCCGGTAACACTTATTATCGACAGCAAAAAGGACATAAAAAAGCTATAAGTTAACTAAATTTTATAATTTTCTATTGACTTTTTTGTCATACATATGCGTATATATACATATATGCATAAAAGGAGCATATAAATGAAACAAGAAGCGGCCATTTTAAAGGTTCTTGCCGATCCCATTCGGCTTCGGTTGATGACACTGCTGGCACAAAGCGGCCAGTTGTGTGTATGCCAGCTTGTCGATGCGCTTAATGAACCGCAGTTTAAGATATCGCGGCATTTGGGTGAGCTTCGCAAGGCAAGATTGGTTACCGCGCAGCGTCAAGGGACTTGGATGCACTACCGATTATCCCCTGCAGCAACAATGTTTGAGCAATCCCTGCACAATTTCTTTCGCGATTATTTAAAAGACCATCCGCAAGCACAGCAAGATCTCAAACGGCTGGGGGAATCCAACTGCAGAGTGCCGCAGAAGGGGAAGAATAAACTGAAAATCCTCTTTTTATGTACGGGCAATTCCTGTCGGAGTCAGATGGCCGAGGGGTGGGCCAGACACTTAAAAGGGGACATACTTGAACCGTATTCAGCCGGGATTGAAACACACGGATTGAATCCCTGCGCTGTCAAAGTAATGGCAGAGGCAGGAGTGGATATTTCACAACATCGCTCTAAACATCTAAATGAATTAGCGGGAATGGATTTCGATTATGTAATTACCGTCTGTGATAATGCACGGGAAAGCTGTCCGCTGTTCTCCGGCAAGGCAAAAAGTATCCATATCAATTTTGAAGATCCCCCGCGACTGGCAAAAGATGCAAAAACAGAAGAGGACGCACTGAACTGCTATCGCCGCATACGGGATGAAATTAGGCAGTTCATTGAGACTCTGCCGGAAGCATTAACCGATCAAAGGAGCGGCTTATGAAACAGCGCGTGTTATTTTTTTGCAAGCACAATTCCTGCCGCAGCCAGATGGCCGAGGCCTATTTGAAGAAACTGGCGCCGGATCAATTTGAGGCCATCAGCGCCGGCCTTTATCCCCAGATGATTCATCCGCTGGTTTATCTTGTCATGCAGGAAGACGGCATTGATATTGCCGGTCAGACTGCCAAAAGCATCGACTTGTATCTGGGTAAAGAACTGCTGGATTGGGTTATTATCGTTTGTCAGGAGGGAGAGGCGGAATGCCCCCAGTTGATGCCTTTGGCACTGCATACCGAACGGTGGCCTTTGGCAGACCCGGCAAAGAAAACCGGTCCAAAGGAAGAGGTAGTGGACGCCTTTCGCCAGACGCGCGATGCAGTTAAGCAGCGCGTTCAGAATTGGCTGACAATGCACAACTATCCAGACAAAACGGATTAGAATAGGGAGTTTTTATGACTGGCAAGGGAAATAATAAAATCAGAGATGCAGTGCGTCTGGGGTATGCCGATATTGCCCGAGGTCAATCGGGCTGCTGCTGCGGTTCAGCAGAGCCGAACAAGCTGGCTGAGGGCATCGGCTATCGCCGGGAGGAATTGGACATAGTGCCGCAGGGCGCTAATATGGGGCTTTCCTGCGGCAATCCGACGGCTATCGCCGACCTTAAGCCCGGTCAGGTTGTCTTGGATTTGGGCAGCGGCGGCGGACTGGATGTGTTTATCGCCGCCAGCAAAGTCGGTCCGACAGGCTATGTTATCGGCGTCGACATGACTGCCGAGATGGTCAGCAAAGCGAGGGCGGGCATTGAAGCCTTTGCAGAAAAGACGGGGCTATCCAATGTGGAATTTCGTCTGGGGGAAATTGAGCATCTGCCGGCAGCGGATGCCTCGGTCGATGTGGTTATTTCCAACTGCGTCGTTAATCTCTCACCGGACAAGCAGCAGGTCTGGAAGGAAATTGCCCGTGTTTTGAAACCCGGCGGCAAGGCCTGCATCTCCGATTTGGCACTGACCAATCCGTTGCCTCAAAAGGTTCAGGAGTCAATCGCTGCCCTTATCGGCTGTGTGGCGGGAGCAGTTCTGATCGAGCAGACGCAGGCGATGATTGCTGCGGCGGGTCTGGTTCATCCGCAGGTTGTTGTAAAACCATCTAACATGGATAGGATGGCCAGCTGCAATGATTCTTTGTATCAGTCGATTCGCCAACATCTGCCGGCAGACAAGAAACTCAGCGATTACATTGTCAGCGCAGATTTTATCGCGTATAAGGACCATTCGGCAGCTGTCAGCAGCGCCACCAAGGAACTGATTGCCCTCGGCGCATCAGTGGCGTGCAACTGTCATCCGTGTGTCATATTCCACACGAACAAAGCACAGCAGATGGGCCTTGGGCATACAGAAATACAGCAGGCCGTTCATATCGGCAAAATGGTCCGGACAGGAGCCGCAAGGCAAATGGATGAACTGCTGGAAAAAGAGATACCGCACCATAACAAGGAGTAGCAATGTCTAATCCGCAAGCAGCAAAAGGGCTGAACATATTTGAAAAGTATCTTACCGTCTGGATTATTTTGTGCATTCTGGGAGGTATTGTGATGGGCAAGCTGGCACCGGGCTTGGCCGCATCTCTGGATGGCATGGCCATCTATGTCAATGGGGCACCTGTAGTCTCCATTCCCATAGCGGCCTGTCTGTTTTTGATGATGTATCCGATCATGGTCAAGATTGACTTTGCCGAAGTCCTTAAAGCCGGCAAAAGCATCAAGCCGGTAGGACTGACGCTGTTTATCAACTGGGCAATCAAACCCTTTACCATGTATGCGATAGCGTTGTTTTTCCTCGGTACTTTGTTTTATCAGTTTATCGGCCCGAATGCTGTCGATTGGGTCAAGATGCCGTTGGGGCTGGATCTGCCGGTAGGCGCAGAATACGGCGTCGGCACAATCGTACTGAAAAACGGCGTCAAAATGCTGCAAGTTCCGCTTTGGAGAAGTTATTTAGCCGGCTGCATCCTGCTTGGCATCGCACCGTGTACGGCAATGGTGCTGGTCTGGGGGTATCTGGCCAAAGGCAATGACGGGCATACGCTGGTAATGGTGGCCATTAATTCATTGACAATGCTGCTTCTTTATGGGCCGCTGGGGGGTTTTCTTCTGGGGGTCGGCAAACTGCCGGTGCCGTGGCAGGCCTTATTATTGTCCATCGCCATTTATGTCGCGCTGCCCCTTGCGGCCGGTTTTATTTCCCGAAAATGGATCCTTGCTCATAAAGGGGCTGATTGGTTTGAGCAGAAATTTCTGCACATCCTGACGCCGATTACTATTCTTGCCCTGCTGCTGACGCTGGTGCTGCTGTTCTCCTTCAAAGGCCAAACAATTTTGAATAATCCTCTGACCATTCTGTGGATTGCAATTCCATTGTTTATTCAGACCTGTCTGATTTTTGCAATTGGTTATGGATTGTCCAAAATGCTGAACCTGTCTTATCCGGATGCCGCTCCCTCGGCCATGATTGGGGCATCCAACCATTTTGAGGTCGCAATTGCTACAGCCACGATGCTGTTCGGCCTTCAATCGGGAGCGGCTTTGGCAACCGTCGTCGGCGTTTTGATTGAAGTGCCCGTGATGCTGATGCTGGTTAAAATCTGCCTCCGCACACAGAACTGGTTTAGCCGTTCCGTAAGGCCATAGCTTACTTCGACGGGCTGAGGCGTTTTTGGACAGCCAGAAGAAGCGGCAGAGAAGCCAGTTGTGCCGCAATCGAAAATCCAATCAGGGCGGGCAGCGAAACATCATAGAGAATGCCCATCAGAAAGCTGCCGGCAAACCAGGCAATCCCGAAGCAACTGTTGAACAGCCCGAATCCTGTGCCGCGGCGGTGTCTGGGCACCATATCCGCCACAGCTGCCCGGATAATAGATTCCTGCGCGCCCATGCCGATACCCCATAACAGAATGCCCGCAATGACTGCGGCAGGTCTAAACGAAAAGGCAAACAGGGCAAAAATCGATGAAATAATCACGGCTCCGGCCAGTGCCAGAACGCCGTTTTTATCATACCAGCGTCCAAAGCCTAAAGCGGCCAGCGCATCAATACCCATCGCACAGGCATACAGCAGCGGAATCCATTTGTCCGCCAGCAGCGCATGCGATTTGATGTGAAAGGCAATCAGCGGGTAATCGGCAAAACCTGCCGCCACAAAACCAACGGCCGCCAGATAGAGCCATAAAACCGCTGGAAATTTTCCGTCCCCCTGCTGCGGAATTTCCTCTTCCAGTTTATGCGGATGCGGAAATATAACGCGCGCTGCAATCAGCACACTCAGCGCCAGAACAGCCGGAATCGCCAGAACGGCAAACGCGAACCGGTAAGAGCTGTTGACGGCCAGCACAATCATGACAATCAGCGGACCGGCCATCGCCCCGATCTGGTCCATCGCCTCATGCACAGCAAAACCCCACCCGCGCCCCACCACCGATGTGGCGCAGGACAGCATTGTATCCCGTGCGGGCGTGCGAAGCGCCTTGCCGAACCGTTCGGCCATTATCAGACCGACAGCCCAGCCCCAGTGACCAGCCAGCGCTAGCAAGGGGACGGCTAAGAGGTTCACCGCATAGCCGGCAATGGTCATCAGCCAATAACGCTGCGTCTTATCGCTCAAAAGGCCCGAAAAAAACCGCAGGCCGTAGCCGAGCAGTTCACCCGCGCCTGCCGTAAAGCCGACAATCGCCCCGCTGGCCCCCAGAATCGCCAGATACGGCCCCGAAAGGGACCGCGCTGCCTCATACGTCATATCCGCAAACAGCGAGACAACACCCAGCAGCAGCACAAACCCCATCGCCCGTCTATGGGCATGATTGTTCATAAAGAACTGTCCCTTCTGTTCAATCGGCGACAAAATAATCTCTATGGAAAATGCCACAGCACCAGTATAATTCCATGCTGATCCAGAACAGATATCTCAGAAACAAAAAAAGCGGTAAATGAATCCAGAGACTATTTGGGTCTTACAAAAACTGCCACAAAAACAATCGGAAGGAACGCCAATCGCAGTAATCTAATTCGTAATTTGCGCAGTACCATACTGTCCTGTCTATTCCATAATTTAAAAAGTCACCGCTAAATAAACTTACGATTTCCATTTTCGCAGCGGTAGGCAAATACGGTCACTTTTTCCAGCGTCACCAGTCCCTCTTTTATCATCCCATCCAGTTCGGCAAGAAGATCTTTAATCCGTTCGGGCTTATCGACAATCTCAATAACTATCGGCAGGTCTTCCGAGAGGCGAAGAATTTTGGCTGTGTGCATACGGCTGTGCGCACCGAAACCCATCAACCCTCTTACTACTGTAGCCCCGGCCATGCCCTTTTGGCGGGCCAGATGAACAATCGCTTCATACAGCGGTTTCCCGCCGAAACGGTCCGCTTCTCCGATAAAGATTCGCAGCAATTGTGCTTCCGAGGGCAATTGCATAACCGGTCTCCTTTTTAAGATTAAATCCACCTGCCAACCGTCAAGCCGGTAATCATACCGGCAAGGCACAGAATGTTCTGCAGCAGGATATTGCCCGCTGCCCACAGCCATTGCGATTCATCCAGCAGCTGACTGGTTTCAAAAGCAAATGACGAAAATGTAGTAAAGGCCCCGAAAAATCCCAGAAAAATAATCATACGCATTTGGCCGCTGATAGACAGCCGGCTCTCGATAAAAGCCCACAGCAGACCAAACAGCAGACAGCCGACAATGTTTACCGTCATTGTTCCGATTGGAAAATCAACCGAAACATTTTTTTGGACCAGCCCTGACAGCCAATAGCGTGTCAATGTTCCGGCTGCCCCGGCAAGACCCAGCCATAACAATTTCTGCAACATCCTTAATCTCCGGCGTTTAGGTAATACTGCTCGTGTTATTGTTCCCTGCGGGGCGTTGTGAGTCAATAAAAAACTCCCGCAGCAGTTCCTGCAGGAGTTATCAGCTTTTTGAAGCGGTTATAGGGGGAACTCCATCCCCGTCTGAATGCTATTTTATATATCAATCGGCAAAAATCAATTAAATTATCCTCCCTTTTTGCCAAGCCCCGTTTAAGCCGTATAAATCAGCCACACCCCGCCCAGCAGCACCAGCAGACCGCATATTTTTTTAAGATTATCAGCGCCTTTTGATTTCTCATTCCAGTTCATATACCGCTGTACAACCTCAGTAAATGTACCCGCAAAGACAATAACGGAACAATGGCCAATGCCGTAGGCCAGCAAGAGAACAACACCGTATGAGAAATTGGTCATTGCCAGCTTGAATGTGACCCCCAGCATGGGCGCCATATAAGCAAAGGTGCAGGGGCCCAACGCAATGCCGAACACCAGCCCTAAAATAAATGCAGCCAGCATTCCTTTACGCTTTATCCCAATCTGCCCCGGCCCGGACCCCGGCATCGGGATAACATCCAGCAGATGCAGCCCGACTGCAAAAAATAGCAGCGCCACAAAATAATTACCGTATCTGCCCACATCGCCCATCATTCTGCCCAAGGCGGCCGTAATGGCTCCGATGGCACCAATTGTGATAAGAATCCCCACAGCAAAAACAGTCGATATCCAAAACGCCCGTTTGGCAGAAATTCTACCCTGTCCATCAATAAAGCCGACAATCAGCGGAATGCTGGCCAGATGGCACGGACTGAGTAGAATACTTAAAATCCCCCAGATCAAAGAGGCAGGCACCGCAATAAACCATGCGCCCTCGACTGCACGAGTCAGTTGTGTAAACAAGTCCTGCATGAATACGGATTCTCCTGCAGATTTACTGTGCCGGCCGCTATTTCGGCGTACATTCACCGATTTTGCAGGCCTTCTGTATCTGTTCCGGCGACAGCTTCATCTTATCGGCCAGCGCCTGATGAATGCTGATAAGTCTGCCGGTTTCATAGGGATTCTGTTCGACCCATTTTATCAGATTATCCGGATTGACAAAAAATCCCTGATGAAAGCAGCCGGCAGAGGTCCAGGATCCGTCGGGTTTCTGACGCTGCCCGAACCACGCCACTGCTGTAGGCGGATCCAGCGACAGGATGCTGCCGTTGAGCGTTTTGACAATAATCGGCTCACCAGTCAGTCTGTCTTTTTCGTGAATTTCAATATCCTTGCCCGTTCGGGCAGCTACCCCCAGCGCACAATGCGAGCAGCAGCCCCACGTGCGCAGTCCGCCTTCAACAATCACCTCGGCGGCGTCCTGCGGATAGCACGCACGGTCGCAGAATCCGCATCGGCAGGACAGTTCATTCTGCCGAAGCGCCTGCAAACCAATCACATTGCCCCCGTCGGTCTGGCGGGCCTGATTGGCCGCATCAGCATTTGCATAAGCCCGCAGCATCGGACGGCCTTTGGCATCGGTTCCTGCCAGAAAGACGGCTTCGGTCAGCGGCACCGGCCTGCCGGATTCAAAATCCGAAACCGTCACTTTGTTTTCAAAATCCGTCTTGTCTTCCATTAAGCAGGAGTACATAATAAAATAGCAGTGCAGCCCGCATAGCCGCACATCGCCCTTGTCAGTTTTAACCGTCACCAGCGTTTGGGGTGAAATATCCCCGTCACACATATAGCAAATCTGTTCTTTGGGCCGCGTATCCGCCCGGGCCGGCACAAGCCGCTCAAATGCCGGCGGCATACCCCCGGCATCTGCCAAATTCACGCCCAGCTCCTTCCACTTGGTCAGAATATCTTCTTTAGAGATAAACCCCTCGTGTCGAAACAGCTCCCGCCCGCCGGCATCATAGAAAATCTGCGTAGGAATCAGTCGAATGCCGTATCGTGAGGCCTCATTGGGATTGTCCCACACATCGATAAATACCACATGGAGTTTGCCCTCATATTCCTTTTTCAATGCCTCCAGAATCGGCGCCATCATCTTGCAGGGAACGCACTTGTCAGCCCCCAAATCCAGCAGCATCGGCAGCGTACCGGGCTTTGCTGCCGGCATCGGAGAAGCAGCCTTGTTTTCTACCGGTAATTCAGATACGGCTGTTTGAGCTTGCTGTGTCGAGGTATTCTGCAAAGCAGGGCTTTGGGGCTCCTGCTGTTTCATGACAATGACAACCCCAACCAGAACCGCCAGCGCCATTACAATCATTATTTTATGCATTTTATTCATCGGCAATACTCCCTTGGACCTAATCAGCATTTTTATGCAGTAAAACAACAGCCATGCTCCTGCAAAGATTACCAGAAGCAAAAAGGGATGCGCCCCGCCGCTGTCACAGGGACATTGAACTGTCTTGTCAATTGGCAGAGGTTCCATAAAGCCGCCGTTGTGCTATGCCAGCATCAGCTTGGCTTTGTCGGCAACCCGGCTGACGGCTTCTTCTGTAACCGGGCTCTTGCCTTTTTCCAGCCCCAAATCCGCAAGCTGAAGATGCTTGAATGCGGTAAAACCGGCCTTCTCAAGACAGGCCTTAACACAGTTCAGCGGGCAGCCGTCTATAGCCAAAATCATGGAGGCGGCTTCGGTTGTTTTCATAATGCCGTCAATGCGCCCGCCTATGCCGGCCAGACAAAACATTTTGCCGATGCCGTCTTTTGACATTTTTCGAGCCGCTTGGTCGGCTATTGCACCTACATCCGCTGCCCCGGAACAAGCAAAAATCAGTTTGGGTCCGCCCGAACACAGACAGCTTTCTCGATCCGCCATTTTTGTATCCTTTCAATGTTTTGCTTTGTTAAAGAAGCTTTTTTATTTCCTCAACAGTCAACACTTTGCCGGCCGTTTTAACAACCCCATCCACAGCCAGCGCAGGAGTTACCATAACCCCCATCTTCATCATGTCATTAATCTGGGTAATTTTTTCGAGCGTATATTCAATCCCCATTTCTTTGGCCGCCGCTTCCGCATTTTCCGAAAGCTTTTTGCATTTTGGACAGCCCGTGCCTAATATTTGTATCTTCTTCATTGCCTATCCCTTTTATTCACTTGTCTGCGGTTTCCAAAAACGTCCATCGGCCTTCGGATTGCTCGTATCGACCGCATCCATCCAGCCGTTATACTTGGTCTCAAAAACATCAAATCTGCCTGAATAGGGTTTAATATCCAGCAGCGGCGTCTCGTCCAGTGCATCAATATCCCGGACATACAGCCGGCGGCCTTCGATCCGCACCAATCGCACCGATGATATGCCGATGGGATTCGGTCTGGCCGGCGCCCGTGTAGCAAACAGTCCCCGCTCAACTGTATCCAGATAGGGCTTGGACAGCGGTTTCCACTCGGCCGCCCGGTGGCAATAATAAATCAGCCAAATCCGCTCAAAGCCGTCCAAATCTTTCAGTGCCGCCTCATACGGCTCGAATATGTCAACGACACCTTCGGCACCTTTGGCAAACGCCGGCTGAATCGGAGCCTCCTGCGGATGCTTAAAAGGTGTCCGAATAATGCCTATCGCCTTGACAGTAAATTCATCGGCCTTATCTACCATTTTTTTCCTTTAGAAAAACGCCCCGAAGAGCATTCCCGAAATCGCTGCCATCACAATCACCAGCAGCACATACACAACTGTTTTCTGTGTGCCCATTATTGAGCGGATAACAAGCATATTGGGCAGCGACAGGGCAGGTCCTGCCAGCAGCAGCGCCAATGCCGGTCCCTTGCCCATGCCGGATCCCATCAGCCCCTGAAGAATCGGCACTTCTGTCAAGGTGGCAAAATACATAAATGCTCCCGCCACCGCCGCAAAAAGATTAGCGCCAAGGCCATTGCCGCCCAAAGCCTTTTCTACCCAGATATTCGGAATAATTCCTTCCTTGCCCGGCCGACCAAGGAAAAATCCCGCCGCCAGCACACCTATCAGCAGAAGGGGCAGAATCTGCTTGGCAAAAGTCCAAGAGGCATCAACCCACTCAATCAGTTCCGGCTTGGTAAACCAGAAGATGCACATAGCCGCCAGAAGCACCCCTGCCGCGGCAACAATGCCCCAACGGGCCTGAGATATCCATTCATAGACCGGATTTTTCTTAATCGGCTCAACACCTTTAAACTGGTCAACAGGAATCACGTGTTTTGTGCCTGTATTGTCCACTACCGTTACCGTTGTATCCGTTTGTTCAAGAAGCTTGCCCTCCACGGCGTAGGTCTGCAAGCCGCCGGGGCAGCATAAAAAGAAAGCCCGTACATCGCCGCTTCGTGCCCAATTGGCCGCCACAAGAATCAGCACCATTGCCGCAAAAAAAACCGCATTTTTCCACAAAGGCCGGCTGGATGCGGCCTGCGGCACAGCCATCGCCGCCTCGGCCTTGGCGATTTCCTCTTTACGATAAATCAGATGCATCAATACCCCAATTACAATGCTGAACAGAATCGCCCCCACCGCACGGGCTATACCCATTTCCATTCCAAGAATGCGGGCTGTCATAATAATCGCCAGAATATTAATCGCCGGTCCTGAATACAAAAAAGCCACCGCCGGTCCTAAACCCGCACCCATGCGGTAGATGCCCGCAAACAGCGGCAGCACCGTACAGGAACAGACAGCCAATATTGTCCCCGAGACCGATGCCACACCATAGGCCAAAACCTTGTTGGCCTTGGGGCCTAAATATTTCATCACCGAACCTTGACTGACAAAAACACCAATCGCTCCGGCGATAAAAAACGCCGGAACCAGACAGAGCAGCACATGCTCCCGTGCATACCATTTAGTCAGCGACAGGGCTTCACTGACGGCATTATCAAAACGCCCCACACCCACCGGCAGATAAAAACACAGCAAAAAAACACTGATAATCCATGCCAGCTTTTTCCATTCCGCCTTGAGATTCATAAGAGTCCTCAGCTTATTGATTAAGTATGCTGTTAATGTATGGCTTCCAGAAATTTCCTCTGCTCGGCCGCCTGTTCCCGCAGGCACCCTGTCAGACATTCGAGAAACCGCAGTACACAAGGTGTCTTGATGCGATACATCACCTTTAGCCCATCCTTTCGGGATTCGAGCACGCCAGCCGCCACCATCACCGACAGATGTTTGGAAAGGTTTGTTCGTTCGGAACCGACTGCCGCAGCGATGTCACAAACGCATTGTTCGCCAGTACGGAGAAAATCCAGTACCGCCACCCGCACTGGATGGGCAATTGCCTTGGCAATCGCAGCTTGTTTTTCATATAAATACTGCATTTGAAATATCCACAATAATTGTGTCTATATGAGTATATACTCACATAGTATAACAACTGTTCATTACTATCAACAAAAAAATAATTGCGAACTTGCTTTGTCCACATATAACGAGCATTTTATATTGCAGTTGAATTCCTGCATCTGTACAATTTTCAAATCGGCTGCAATATAAATATTCTCTTGGAGCAATTCCTATGGAAACTGAAACAAGTAATGCCAATTATTTGGAAACGATTTCAATACTTCATTATGTGCTGGCCGTGTTGATTTACTTCAAAGGTTTAATCGCACCATTCATTATCGGCATTGCGGCAGTTGCTCTGTCGCATAGTCCGCATGATACCAACTTGTTTGTTTTGTTCTTGACCTTCTTTGCAGCTTTACTGCTGATTTTGCCCCTTACCTGTATTTTTGGCACTCTGGTGCTGCTGGCCGGACGATATATAAGCACCCGCAAATATTTGGTTTATTGTCAAATTATCGCGGGCTTGGAATGTCTATGTGTGCCGCTGGGAACAATTTTAGGCATCTTTACGCTGATACAACTAACCAAACCGACAGTGAAGGCGACGTTCAAATGATGCCTGCTGGTTACTGCGGATTATTTGCCGGCGATAAGACAGATTTACAAAGATTGGAACCGTGATATAATCACCCTAAAAAACCGGCGGCCTATTAAATGATAAAAGTGAATAACCAAAAAGCAGACAGCTCCGCGAGCAAAAACAACGATATCAGTTTGGAAACGCTGCCTCCTTATCAGCCGCGTCGGTTTGTTCCGGCCGGACTGGAGCTGACAAATCGGGATTCGGTCGCGGCCCTTTACCGCCAGCTGGCCGATAGGCCGATAGATAATACAGACCAGCTGGAGCAGTGGCTGGCCGACCGCTCGGAGCTGGAAGCCGCTGTCGCTCAGTGTCAAAGCATTCTTTATATCCGAATGACCTGCCAAACCGATGATCCGCAGCGGGCTGCAGCTTATCGGACTTTTATGGACACAGTGGTTCCGGCGGTAAAACCTCTTTCTGACAAACTCGACCGCAAATGGCTCCTGCTGACCGAACAACTGCAATATCAGCCGCCTCGCTACGCCGTTTACAGCCGCACCGTCCGCAGCGATGTACAACTGTATCGCGATGCCAATGTGCCTCTGCAGACGCAGGATGCCCTGCTCAGCCAGCAGTATCAGACTCTAACCGGTGCAATGACAGTGCCCTTTGAAGGCCGCATCTGGCCGATTGTACAGATGCGCAAATTTCTGCTGGAAACCGACCGTCCTCTGCGCCAGCGGGCTTGGATGGCTGCCTCCCGGCGGTATTTGCAGGATAAAGACCAGCTGGATGATATTTTTGACAAAATGATTTCTGTCCGCAGCCGGATTGCCGAAAACGCCGGCTTCAGCAATTACAGGGACTACAAGTTCAGGGAATATCACCGGTTCGATTACACCCCGCAGGACTGCCGGCAGTTTCATGCCGCTGTGCGCCAGCATCTTGTCCCGCTTTTGAAGGAAATGCTGGGCTATCGGGCAAAACAGATGGGCTTGGACAAACTGCGGCCGTGGGATCTGAATACGGATCCTCTCGGGCGGGCGCCGCTGCGGCCGTTTGAGACAACACAGCAGTTCGCTGCCGGCGTTTATCAGATGTTTGCTCAGCTGGACAGGCAGTTCGGCGAGGGCTTCAGGATGATGATGGACAGCGGCCTGCTGGACTTGGAAAGCCGCCCGGGCAAAGCCCCCGGGGGGTATCAATCAACCTTATATGAGGCACGCAAACCCTTTATCTTTATGAATGCCATCGGCACTAACGATGACCTGCGCGTGCTGATGCACGAAGGGGGACATGCCTTTCATACGCTGGCCTGTGCGGATGAGCCGCTGTGGGCTTATCGGCATGCTCCGATGGAGTTCTGCGAAGTGGCTTCGATGTCCATGGAGCTGCTGGCAGGGGCACATCTGTCGGTATGCTATGATCAAGCCCAGCGGCGGCGGTGGTGGCGCGAGCAGCTGGAGACGATTGTCCGCACGCTGGTTTCCGTGGCTGTCAATGATGCCTTTCAGCACTGGCTCTATGAACATCCGGCCCATACACCGCACCAACGAAACGCTCAATGGCTTGCCTTGAATCAGCAGTATGAAGACGGCATTGTGGACTGGTCGGGGCTGGAAGACTGCCGGGCGTCGATGTGGCAGCGGATTCTGCATTTCTATCAGGTTCCGTTTTACTACATCGAGTATGGAATCGCCCAGTTGGGAGCATTGGGGATATGGCTGGCATCTTTGAAAAACCGCCAGCAGGCCATCGCTCAGTACAAAACAGCGCTGGCTCTTGGCGGTAGCCGGCCGCTGACGGAACTGTTTGCGGCAGCAGGCATCCCGTTCGATTTTTCGGCCGACACCATCAAGCCGCTGGCACAGGCCGTTCGAAGCCAGTGGATGGAATATTGCATAACTTAAATCGGGATAAACAATGAAGCACACACAAAAAGCGGTGCAGCTCTTTGGGTCGGGTTTGAACTGTGCCCAAGCTGTATTGGCAGCCTTTGCGGAAGAGCTCGGCATGGATACCCCGACGGCTCTGAAGGTGGCCTCGGGCTTCGGCGGGGGAATCGGCCGTACGGGTCAGGTATGCGGGGCACTAACCGGTGCGGTCATGGTGCTGGGGCTCAAGTACGGCTGCGGCCAAGCAATGGATAAAACGGCCAAGTATGAGCTGTATCGAAAGGTCCAGAAGCTGACAGAAGAATTCAAACTCCGCACCGGCTCGCTCTACTGCCGCGACCTGCTGGGATTTGACTTCCTGACGCCGCAGGGACAAATGATGGCCGCCCAGCCGGGCGCATTTGAACAGTGCGACGGATTTGTCCATACCGCTGCTGAACTGGCGGAGGAAATGCTGCAAGCCGATGAATCCTGCAGTGCTTGAGATTGTTCGACGCCTGCTGCATCAGCCGACAGCCCCCTATCGCGAGGCCGCTGTCCGCCGGTACATTGCCGATTTCTGCAAGGCACGCAGCATCCAGATTCATCAGGACCGCGTGGGCAATTTAACAGCCGTTTACGGCACTTCTTATCCGGACTCGAAACTGGCTTTCGCAGCCCATATGGATCATCCCGGCTTTATTATCGAAACGGACGCGCACCGCAGGCGCACAACGGCCCTTTTTTACGGCGGCCTGAAGGATGCATACTTCCGCAGCGCCGGCATCTGCATTTTTTGTCAATCCCAAATCGTCAAGGCCCGGATTATAAAAATGCAGTCTGACAAGCGGTTCCGAAGACGCCGCATATGGCTGCAGGTATCAGGCGATGTACGGCAAGGCGCCGTCGGAATGTGGGACCTGCCGGCCTGCCGGATACGCGGCAGCCGTCTGTACAGCCGTGCCTGCGACGATTTAATCGGCTGTGCCTCGATTCTGGCATTGCTGGACTTGCTGGCGCAGCGACGCATCCGCAAAAAAGTAACGGCTCTTTTCACGGTCGCCGAAGAAGCCGGCCTCCATGGCGCCAAGCACCTCTGCTGCAGCGGCCGGCTGCACAGCGGGCTGCGCATCATCAGTGTGGAAACCAGCGCCGCACTACCAGCGGCCAAAATGGAAGACGGCGTAATTGTCCGCGTCGGCGACCGAGCCAGTCTGTTTTCACCCGGACTGACGGCTTTTCTGCTGGAAGCAGCCCGACGAATACAGTCAAAAGACAACACATTCAAATACCAGCGGAAACTGATGGACGCCGGCACCTGCGAGGCAACCGTGTACAGCCGCTTCGGCTATGCCGCCGCGGGGATATGCATTCCATTGGCTAATTATCACAACTGCAATGCACGCACCGGCAGAATCGCTCCTGAATGCGTTTCGCTGGGCGATTTGGAAAATATGGTCAAGCTGTTTGCCGGCGTTGTCAAATATTGCCGCAAAGCGGATGAATTCCTGAACGCAGCGCCGCCGGCCTATCAGCAGTCGTCGGGCAAACTCGGCGAATTCTTTTACACCTGATTTTGTGGAGGTCTTTATGCCGCTGTCAAAACACATTATTCTGGGCGTTCATATTACCGACCGCATTCGGCACGTCGAAGCCGTACAGCACCTGCTGACCGAATACGGCTGCAGCATCCGAACCCGTCTGGGTCTCCATGAGACAGACAAGGGCTTCTGCTCACCCAACGGTCTGCTGATTCTGGAAATGACGGATGACGATGCCAAGACAACGGAACTGATGGGCAAACTGAACGCCATCGAAGGCGTCGAGGTCAAAAAAATGATCTTCGACCATGCGTAACAGTGATCAGTCAACAGGTATCAACTATCCGTGACCGGCCAGAAAACTGCATCGCCCCCCTCGCCCCACAAAGCCGGCCTGTCGTGACTATCCTTACTCCGGGTTCCGCCGTCATCCATAAAATTCAAGCCCACGCTGTACAGTGTAAATCCTCCGTCGGTCTTTTTATAAACCAACGGTTTATCACTGAACGGATCGATGGGAATCTCTTTAAGTAAACCATCTTCAACCAGCACATTCAGATTTTCCGGGAGTACTCCCTTTTGCTTTTGATATTCCAGTATCGCCAATACTGTTAATGTTGCTTCACTGTCAATTCGATTTCGATAGGTACGGCTTATTACGGCATTGAATGCAGGCATCAGGAGACCCAAAAAAATGTTGTCGTTGAATATTTCCTTTTCAATTTTATCGGCTTTAGTTTCCGTACCCAGCAGTTTAATTTCGGCGGGTGTTTTTCCGGCGTTTGCTTTTATAGCTGAATAAAACTCCTCACTCATTTTTAACGTTTCCTCTTTGCCGGGATGGGTGAAAAGAATCCGAAACCAATGCTTCACTAATTTCCCTTGTGCTCCAAAAGCTAACGCGGGTACATTTTGTTCAAGACGTTTTATATACAAGTGACTTTTCCCGATTCGGGATTGAGTAAAGCTGCGTTGGATTTCATCATATATAAACAATTTTTCTCCGTCAAAATCAGCTGTAAAATCTTCGTCGGCAATTTCGGCTTCAAATCGTTTTCGGGCGGCTTCCAGAATTGCTGCGTCAATGTGTTCGCCATATTCCGATAAGACAATTCGCAGGGTCTTTGTGGACATCGCTTCCAGGGCAATTGCTACAAGCTGTTCAATCAGCATCGTATGTTGACCCCGAAGATGCTTCCCGAACGAGTAGCTCTCCAGAACTTCCTGAAAGGCCTTATCCAAACGACCCGCTTCAGCGCTCAGCAATCCCTGCCAGCACAGGAGTTCCGCTAATCTTCGATATTCTTTCAAATGGGGAATGGATATCGCTATTAACTCCGGATTTTGACCTTCCTGCACGTCATAGACCGGCCAATAGTAAGGTCTTTGATTTCCCTGGCGGATCAAGTCCAGCGATTGCTGATTGCCGCTGATTGATTTTTGAACAAAACCCCGCTCCTCCGTTGACAGTGTCGAGGGGTTTCGAAAATCAAATTTTTCCCGTTCTTCATTCGCTTCATATTGAACATATTTTTCGACGGCCTGTTTATAAAACGGCCATGCATTTTGACTGTCATCGGCGACAGGCCGTACCTGCCGGTTGAGGACCTCCAGGTAGTTCGTAGTGATAACGGGCTTGCCGGAAAAAAACCAGCCGATATACAGAACCAGTAATACAAAAAGAACGCCGACAAGCTGAAATGCCCGCGCAACCATCGTCCGCCACAGCGGCCGGCAGCGTTTTTTGGCCCGGCGAAGCAGCGTGCCCAAGAGTTTGACATCGCCGAATTCGGCTATCAATTCTTCGGCCAGCTTTTGCTTTTCGTCGTTTGTTTTACAATCCGCCAGCGCATCGGCAAAATGGTCAATCAATTCCTGCCGCACTTCAATCCGTACATTCCGGCGGTATTTCATCGCCTTGATGACCGAATCGATATATTCGACCGCAACCCGCGGTAAATCTGATAGGCATTTCTTTTCCATGTTTGACTCCTGCGTTTTATCCCCACGGCCAAGCAGAGCTTGACCGTGCCAGCCAAACTATGCCGGACTTAAGCTGCCCAGTCCAAACACCAGATTGACGCCCTGCTGCAACGCCATCCACTGCTCCTTTTTGGCGGCTAGTTCTGCCTTGCCGCTGCTGGTGATGGAGTAATACCGCCGTTTGCGGGCGGATTTGCTTTCCTCCCATTCGGCGGCAATCAGACCTTTGGCCTCCAGATTATACAGCAGGGGATACAGCGTACCCCGGCCAAGCGTCAAAATACCCCGGCTTCGCTGTTCAAGGGCCTCGCTCAGTTCATAACCGTACATTTTACCGCGGCTTAGAATTTCAAGGACCACCACTGGCGCAACGCCCTTCAATAGTTCCCGTTCAAATTTCATTGATTTTCTCCTGAAAACAAAGATTATTATATTGCTTTATATATTATGTAACACATACCTTGTAATGTCAACTATATTTTATTTAATTTTGATTAAAAACATTACAGGATATTACATCTCCGAATAATGCATTTTGTAAATGAAAAATAAACCCAACATCCCTATCGGGATGAAGCGTATGGCGAATCAGTTGCAGGAAGGTTAAAGAAGCATAAAGCACTGTTTATAGGTCGTCATCGTAAGTCTCTGTCGCTGTCTGGCAGGCATCGTGTCATCAGGACCGGCTTTCGACGGCTGGCTGGCGGAGGTATTTCGTCAGGAGGGCATCCAGTTTCTGGCGGTTGATGGGCTTTGAAATATACTCATCGCAGCCGCACTGCAGGCATTTCTTTTCGTCGTCGCTCATCGCATTGGCCGTCAGCGCAATAATCGGCAGAGTGCACCCGGCCGCCCGCAGCTGACGCACGGCTTCGTAGCCGCTCATAACCGGCATCAGCATATCCATAAAAATCAGGTCAAAACTGTTCTTCTGAACCGCTTCAATGGCCTGCTGGCCGTTTTCCACAAGCGTAACTTTATGGCCTTTGCGCTCCAGAAGGATAGTTATCAGCTTCTGGTTGGCAACAGCATCTTCAGCCACCAATATCCGACCGGCCGGATCCGGAGCAGGCGGCTGAGCAGCCGCTTCGGACAGAGCGGCCATTTCATTCAGTACCGGATACGGTTCAATAGCCGGTTTTTTAGAGCAGGTCCCTATCGGCAGACGCATCGTAAAGACAGAGCCGCGGCCTTCTTCGCTGCGGACGGTAATATCGCCGCCCAGCAAATGGGTCAGCTGGCGGGTAATCGTCAGCCCCAGACCGGTGCCACCGAATTTGCGGGTCGTGCTGTTGTCGGCCTGTGTAAACGCTTCAAAAATCGCATTGAGCTTGTCCTTGGGAATGCCAATGCCGGTATCTTCCACATCAAAGCGGATGAAATCCTCCTTCCCGTCGCGCTCGGTGGATACATTGACATAAACATGCCCCTGGGCGGTAAACTTCAGGGCATTGCTGCACAGATTCAGCAGACACTGACGCAGACGAATGGGGTCGGTATAGATTTTGACCGGCAGTTCATCGCAGCAGAGCACCTTGAAATCAACGCCCTTTTCCCGAGCCGCTGGACTAAAGAGCGATTCGATGTCGCCCAAGAACCCCTGCAGATCACATTCGATGATTTCCGTCTGAAGCTTGCCGGCCTCAATCTTGGAAAAGTCCAGAATATCATTGATGATCCGAAGCAGGTTCTGGCCGCTGTTGAGTATGGTCTGCACAAAGGACCGCTGCTGCTCATCGAGCGGTTCTTCAATCAGCAGCTCGCTGAAGCCGATAATGGCATTCATCGGCGTCCGGATTTCATGGCTCATATTGGCCAAGAATTCGCTCTTGACCCGGTTGGCTTCCTGCGCCTGACGAGCCATCAGATTGGCCTTTTCAACCGCCATTGCCAGATTGTAATTGGCAGATTTCAGCTCACTGGTCCGCTCGGCGACCATCTCCTCCAGCTGGTCGCGATGCTGGATCAGCTCGTTCTGCGCCTTGATGCGATCCTCCATCTCCTTCTGAATTTCATCCAGCATTTGGTTAAATGCTTCGGTCAGAATACCTATTTCATCTTGGGATATGCTGGCAGCCCGCTGCGTATAATCCCGCTTTTCACGGACAGCACGCGCCAAAGCTGCCAGCTCCAGTATCGGCTTGGACACAATCTGCTGGAATTTTCGCGCCAGCAGATACCCGCCAAGTGCCGCAGCAATGGTAACCGCTGCAATAATAAAGCCGTTGTTCCGGAAATTTGCCTTCAGCGGTTCAAGGTTGGAAACCAGCACCACCGTGCCGATTTTTTCCCCGTCAAGAACGATCGGCATAAATATCTGCAAATAGCCCTTGTCGATACGATGCCCTTCGTTTTGAAGCGTCACGGCAGTATGATGATCCGCAAAATCTTTGCGAATGTACGCTGCAAAATGCTTCCCCTGCGCATTGTAAATGCAGCAGCTTACAATGGAGGGTTTGGCTGCAAAGGAGGCCAGGATTTTTTCGGCATGCGCTGCATCATCAAAAGCAAGCGCAGCCGAACAATGACCGGCAGTCATTTCCGCCTGCACCGTCATACTGGAAATCATCTCATTGCGAAACGAAATATAGCTCCATAGACTGAATGCGGCGCCGGACATCACCAGACACACCACGCAGATGGTCATAATGATGCCAATCAGCTTTTTCCGAATCGTATGAATAACCAGCTTTTTCATATCCTGCAAAGACTTAAAGTGTCAGATGAATTGTCTCCCTGCTGAATGCACAGATGTTACTTGTGTACCTGTCGGGCCAAACCGAGCAGCTGCGAGCCGATTTTGAGATTCTCCTTCTGGGCGGCTTTGAGATTTACTTCAAATCGGACTTTGTTGTCCTCCTTTACAAAAGAAATCATCCCGCCGTTGCTGATAAAATTCGCCATATCGCTGACAGTCAGAATACTCCGGCCGGCTGTCAGAGTAATCAGTTCACTGACAAAGGATTTTTCGCTGTCGCAGATGAACAAAACATCGCATTTCGCAAGCGTCTGCTCATTGGCTTTGCGGTAGGCATCCAGCGCATCGGAACGGCGGCCGTAAGAACGCTGAAACTCCGCAAAGCTGCCGATTTCCACCAGTTCCATGCGGCGGCCGACATCCTTGTTCAATATAGGCACAAAGGCATCTTCGAATGGATTTTTTCCTAAAATACCGATAAACAGCGGCTTGGTCTGACTTGCTTGACCATTCTGCTGTTCCGAAGATGCCTGATGTTTTTCCGGCGGCCAAACCGTAAACTTTGTGAAGTTATAGATAAAGGCCGCTTTTACCTTGTACTCAATCGATTGGGCACCCTTATTATTTAAATCTGCCGTGATTGCTGCCGGCGGCTGGACAACGGCTTGAACCGAGCCGACGATAACCGTCAGCAAAACAGAAAACCAACAAGCCGCAGCAGTACTTTTCCATAAAAAACGGCTGAAAGACATTTGTACCTGTTCGATTTGTAAGCAATTTGATTTCATAGCCGTTTCTAAATCCATTATTTGCCGGCGGTTATTCCACACCTCTCTGGTCAGCCCTGCAAAAACATTACCATACCAATTATGGCAACAAACAGCGAAAACTGCTATTGGTCTCGACAAAGAAACCCTGCGGCTTAATGAAAAAACCGCTTTTAGATAAATTTTCGGTATTGTTAAACAGATTTGAGGGGAAGTGTCTTACAAATTTCCGTCCGTATTTTTACGGAGATACAGCTGACATTAAGTTATCGGACGCTGCACTAAAACGATCCCCAACTCTGGATTTCGTGAGACTTCCAATTGCCCGCTCTGCTGTTTTGTCTTGTGCCTACTCACCGGCGTCTTGAACTCTGCCGGCCGTTTCTGTGATGATTCCTTTTTCAACATAGACCGGACGGACTATCCCCCGCAGCCGCGGCAGCCGCAGGGCAAACAGCCCGCTGGCCAGAAGGCACAACAATCCCCCCATCAGCAAGGTCAGATGCAGCCCCAGCCGATGTGCCATAAAACCGGCCGCCAGACTCCCCAGCGGTGCCATCCCAATCAGCGCCATCATATAGATGCTCATCACTATCCCCCGCTTGCTGTCATCAACCATCGTTTGAAGAATCGTATTGCAGCCGGCCATCAAGACCATCATCCCAAATCCGCACAGCAGCAGCAAAGCCATTGAAAATCCCGCGGATTCGGCTGCCGAAAGCACCAGTAGTGAGCCCCCAAACAGCGAGCCGCCGAAAACCAGTATCCGGCCCAAGCCCCGAACGGTTTTCCGCCACGCCATATAAAGAGCGCCGAACAGCGCTCCGGCTCCGGCGGACCCGATTAAAAGACCATATGTCTGCGGTCCGCCGTCCAGAACGGTTTTGGCCAAAACCGGCAGCAGTACAGCATAGGGCATGCCAACCAGACTCATTGCTGCAATAAATCCGATAACATCGCGAACAGGGGTAAATCGATAGGCATAGGCAAATCCGGCCTTGAGCTGTGCAACAGGATGAACCGGCTTTGACGGCGGTTCAAAACGGCCTATCTGCATCTTCAAAAGGGATAGAATAACCGCCAGATAACTGACAGCATTGAGCACAAAACAGAGGCTTTCGCCGAAAATGGAAATAATCACGCCTGCCAGCGCAGGCCCTGCCAGCCGAGCCCCGTTGAACATCGAGGAATTCAATGCGATGGCATTGCCCAGATCGCCGCTGTCTTCAATCATCTCGATAACAAAGGCATGGCGCGTCGGCATATCAAATGCATTAATGGTTCCCAGCATCAGACTCAGCAGCCCAATCTGCCAGACCTGCACAGTCCCGCTCAAAACCAGAACCGACAGCACCGCAGCCTGCACCATGGAAAGCATCTGCGTCAGCAGCAGAATGCGGTGCTTGCTGCAGCGGTCAGCTGTGATGCCGCCGACCGGCGCCAGAAGAAAAACAGGCGCCTGCCCCGCAAAAGCAACGGCCCCCAGCGCAACGGCCGAATGACTCAGCCGGTACACCAGCCAGCTGACGGCCACCTGCTGCATCCACGTGCCGACAAGAGAAAGACCTTGGCCGATGAAAAACAGGCGGTAATTGCGATACCGCAGCGACCGGAAGGTCGTTCGTATCGAGTCCCAACAGCGCTGGTACAGGCCAATGAATGGAAGTTTTTGTTGATGCGACATGGGTGTTTCGGTGTCCTGACAGAGTCGGCCGGCAGAAAACGGCTTACCCCCTTTCAGCGGCCAGTTTTTCTTTGAGATAGCGGGCCGTATAGCTGTGGTCATTTTGTATTATTTTCTCGGGCGTGCCGGCCGCAATAACCCGTCCGCCCTCCTCGCCGCCCTCCGGGCCAAGGTCAATGATATAATCGGCCATCTTGATAACATCCAGATTATGCTCAATCACAATCACGGAATTGCCCATATCCGTCAGCCGCCGCAGCACATTCATCAGATTGTGAATATCGGCAAAATGCAGCCCTGTTGTCGGCTCATCCAGAATGTACAGCGTATGGCCGGTGCCGGGCTTGCCCAATTCTGCCGCCAGTTTCACCCGCTGGGCTTCGCCGCCCGACAGCGTCGTGCTGGACTGGCCTAACGTCATATACCCCAGCCCCACATCGCAGAGGGCCTTTATCAGCCGCACTATTTTGGGAAAGTTGGCAAAGAACTGCCGCGCATCGTCAATCCGCATATCCAGCACCTCGGCGATGTTCTTTCCTTTATAGGTGATCTGCAGCGTTTCGGGATTATAGCGGGTTCCCTTGCATTCCTGACAGGTCACAAACACATCCGGCAGAAAATGCATTTCTATCTTTTTCGTGCCCTGCCCCTGACAGTGCTCGCACCGCCCGCCTTTGACATTAAAGCTGAACCGGCCGGGCTTGTAGCCGCGGATTTTGGCCTCTCGCGTCATCGCAAAAAGCTGGCGGATCAGGTCAAACACACCCGTATAGGTAGCCGGATTGCTGCGGGGAGTGCGGCCGATAGGCGACTGGTCAATTTCAATTACTTTATCGATCCGGTTAATCCCGCTGATGCTTTTATGCCGGCCGGGTTTTTCGGGCGAGCCGTACAGACGACGCTTCAGGGCTTTGAGCAGAATTTCGGTTACCAGCGTGCTCTTGCCCGAGCCGGAAACGCCGGTTACACAGGTCAGCACACCCAGCGGAAATTTAACCGTTATATTCTTCAGATTATGCTCTTCGGCCCCGCGGACCTCGATGCAGTTGCTCATCAGCACTTTTCGCCGCTGGGCCGGCAGTTCGATGCGCTTGGCCCCGCTGAGATACTGACCGGTAATCGAGCGCTCGCAGCGGCAGATAGCATCCAATGTTCCGGCCGCAACCAGCTCGCCCCCGTGCCGGCCGGCAGCCGGACCAATGTCAATAATATGGTCAGCCGACCGGATGACATCATCATCGTGCTCTACCACCAGAACGGTATTGCCGATATCGCGCAGCTTCTTGAGAATGCCCAGCAGCCGGTCATTGTCGCGGCGGTGCAGTCCAATCGTCGGCTCATCCAGAACATAACAGCAGCCGACCAGTCCGCTGCCGACCTGTGTGGCCAAGCGAATCCGCTGGGCTTCTCCCCCGCTCAGCGTGCGGCTGGTGCGGTCTAAGGTCAGATACCCCAATCCTACATCCTTCATAAATTTCAGCCGAGCCAGAATTTCCTTGAGCGGCTGGGCGGCGATCTGCGTTTTCTCTTCATCCAGCCGCAGCGATTTAAAATAACTGTACGCCTGATCGATGCTCATCCGCGTGATTGCGCAAATATTTTTATCCCCAATCGTCACAGCAGCCGCCTCCGGCCGCAGTCGCGTCCCCCCGCACTGCTTGCACGGCTGTTCGGACAGATACCCATGCAGACGCTCCTTGACAAACTCGCTGGTCGTGTGCTTCCAGCGGTGCACCAGATTGGGGATAACACCCTCAAAGCTGACGCCATAGGCCGCTTCATCAGCGTCCGTGGTTCCGTACATCAAAATCTTGCGGATATCGGCCGGGATTTCGCTGAACGGCGCGGCCTTGTCGATATTGAAATTGCGGCAGAACCGCTTGACCAGCCGGTTATAATAAATATTCATCCGCTTTCCGCCTTTGCGCCACGCCTCAATAGCCCCGTTTTCAAGTGAAACACTTTTGTCCGGCACAATCAGGTCCGGATCAAATTCGAGAATTGTTCCCAGACCGTCACACGACGGACAGGCCCCATAGGGACTGTTGAAACTGAACAAACGCGGGCTAAGCTCGGCTAAAGACGCCTGCGGATGGTCCACACAGGCATATTTTTCGCTGTAAACAACATCCGTCCAGCCCCCGTTGCCTCCTTCGGTTTTTTGCGCACTCGGCTCCTGCTTCATCACCAGCACAACCCCATCGCCGATTTTCAGGGCTGTTTCAATCGAATCGGCCAGCCGGATGCGAATGCCCTCTTTTAAAACCAGCCGGTCCACCACAGCAGCAATATCGTGCTTTTTGTTCTTGTCCAGCAGCGGCACCGCTTTGGCATCATAAATCTGGTTATCCACACGCACCCGCACAAATCCTTCCCGCTGAATCTGAACAAAAACATCCCTGTGCTCTCCTTTCTGGCCGCTGATAAGGGGAGCACAGATTTGAATCCGCGTTTCAGCCGGCCATTGGAGAATGGAATCGACAATCTGCGTGGCGTGCTGACTGCTGATAACCTTGCCGCAAATCCAGCAGTGCGGCGTGCCGGCACGCGCAAATAAAAGACGGCAGTAGTCGTATATCTCCGTCGTCGTCGCCACCGTTGAACGCGGATTGCTCGAGGCGCTGCGCTGCTCAATGGCAATTGTCGGCGGAAGCCCCTCGATATGCTCCACCTGCGGCTTCTGCATCTGCTCCAGAAACTGCCGTGCATAGGCGCTGAGCGATTCGACATACTTCCGCTGGCCTTCTGCATAAATGGTATCAAACGCCAGCGAGCTTTTGCCCGAGCCACTCAGCCCTGTCACCACCACCAGCTTGTCCCTCGGGATATCAATGCTGATATTCTTGAGGTTGTGCTCACAGGCACCGGTGATTCGGATGTATTTGGCTTCACTCACGTCTTTTTGTAATTCCTATAAAGAGTCCTTTTTTCGGGGATTAACACAAACAGGTAATCATACCTTGATTGGCTGCCCTTGTAAACGGCTTTTATCACACCATATCCGGCTGACTGCAAACAATACTGCTGTTTTCAGGTATATTATATATAATATATTTTTTTTGTTATTTTTTGTTGACATGCCAATCAGCAGACCGATAATTACAAAATAGGCGGGTAATATCTATCAGGAAAATTTTTTTAGAAAGGAGTAGTTATGAACAAAGGAATGATTGTTTTAGCAGTGCTGGTTGCGTCGATGAGTGTCGGGGCATTGGCAGTTGGCTTTATGGGCCCGCCAACCGCTGAGCTGAAACAGGGACAATGGAATCTCGGGTACAACTACACCTACTCTGATATGGACCTCGAAAAGACCTCGCTGAAATGGGCTTGGTTTGACGTTGGTGTCTTCGACGAAGGAGGAGCAGGCAAAATCCAGTTTAAAAATTTTAAGACCCAGCGGCACTACATTGCAATCGGGTACGGCCTGGCAGATTGGTGGGAAGTCTATGCACAACTGGGTCTGGCTGACGTCAAAACGAAAGGGAATGCCGTTTATGATGACGGGGATTCATGGAAAGGCGGTATAAACTTTGACAATGATTTTGCTTGGGGATTGGGTACCCGCTTCACATTTGCCGAACAGGACAAGGTCAAATGGGGTCTTTCCGCTCAAATGAACTGGCTGGACACCAGCTGGGACGAAAAAGGCTCTGAAGATGGTGAAATAACTTATTTATGGAAAGACACTATTGACATCGAATCTTTTGATCTGCTGGTGGCTTTAGGCCCCACTGTGGATATGGGATGCTGGAAACTCTACGGCGGACCTTTTTATTACTATCTCAATGGAGACTATGATTACAAATCAGTAGATAACTTGGGCTGGGTTTACAAAGAGTCTGCTGACCTTGAAGAAGACAGCAGCTTCGGCGGATTTATCGGCGCCATTTTCCCGATCGGGAACAATATGGATTGGACAACCGAATTTTCCGCCACCGGCGACGGCTGGGCTATCGGCACCGGCATCGGCTGGAAGTTTTAGCCAATCGATTACATGTCTGTTTAGCATTAGGACAGCATAAAAAGGAATCGCAGCCGAGCGCTGTGGTTCCTTTTTTATTTTCTCCGCCAACACCATGCAGCCGATCAGCAATCTTCATCAATGGGACCTCTCTCCTGCACAGGCAAAGCAGCTGCAGAAAACATTGGCCGGCCAAGTCCGCCTGCAGCCGATGCGAAAACAGCCGCGGTGTGTCGCCGGCTTGGACTGCGCTTTGAACAAGGCCCAAACCGCCATATACGCAGCAGCGGCGGTGTTTTCATTTCCCGACCTCAAACCCCTCGAAACCGCCGTCGTCCGGCTGCCGCTGGTTTTCCCCTATGTGCCGGGATTGCTGTCATTTCGGGAAATACCGGTCTATCTGGAAGTCATTAAAAAGCTGCAAAATCCGGTCGATTTATTCCTGATTGACGGCCAAGGCATCGCCCACCCCCGCCGGCTCGGTTTGGCAAGCCATCTGGGCCTGTTTCTGAACACCCCGACTATCGGCTGCGCCAAAAGCCGCCTGATCGGCACATTCGATACCCCGCCCCTGCTAAAGGGGCACTTTTCGTGGCTCTATGACGGCGCAGATAAAATCGGGGCCGTCCTGCGCACCCGCAGCGGCACAAAACCCCTTTTTGTCTCCCCCGGCCATTTGTGCAGTTTTCAGGATGCCGTTGACTATACGCTTGCCTGCTGTACAAAATACCGCCTGCCCGAACCGGCACGGCTGGCTCATCAGGCCGCTTCGAACGCTAAAACATCAGCCGCTTTCTGAATCTGCCAATAGCCCCCTACACACAATTGCCCAGCTAATCTTCAAAAAACTCGTAAACCTCGGGCTGCCGATTCCCGACAAATAAGCATCTTATTCAAGTTAGTAGCAGGAGAAGTTTTATCTTTATCAACAGGAGGCGATTTATTTAAAAATTGGAACTGGATGGTGTTTCCTGCATTGCTGTTTATGCTCGCATCGGTTGTTTCAGCGGCCGATAATAACAGCTCGCAGGAGGATTTTTTCAATATGCCGCTGGAGTCCCTGATGGATATTGAGGTGTACTCCGCTTCCAAACATACCCAGCCGGCCAGCCAGGCCCCTTCTTCTGTTACAGTGATTACACAGGAAGAAATCAAACGGTATGGATACCGCAATATAACGGATATTTTAAACTCCGTCCCGGGCTTTTATGAAACCTACGACCGCAATTACAGTTACATGGGCGTCCGAGGATTCGGCAGACCGGGGGATTTTAACTCCCGTATTCTGGTGCTGGTGGACGGCCAGCGGCTCAATGACAATATCGGCAATACAGCCCTGCTGGGCAATGAATCGCTGATCGATGCGGATTTGATCGACCGCGTTGAAATCGTGCGGGGACCGGGCTCGGCGCTGTACGGCAGCAATGCCCTGTTTGCCGTTGTCAGCATTTTTACAAAATCCGGCAGCCAATACAACGGCGGCCAGATAGCCGGCAGATTCGGCAGCCGCCGGCATACCGGCGGACGCTTCACATACGGAAGCAAGACCGACAACGGCATCGAGTTTCTGGCATCCGGCACCTATGCCGACTGGGAAGGCGACCGTCTGTATTATCGCGAATTTGACGACCCGTCCACAAACTTCGGCCGTACCCGCAACGATGATGAAAATCTCCACAATATGCTGTTGAAGGGCTCTTACCGCGATTTTACCTTTTTTGCTGCCGGCTCACGCCGCCAAAAAGGCATCCCGACGGCCTCTTATGAAACGGTCTTCGGAGCCGAAGACACCCGTACGTGGGATGACTACACCCTGATAGGATTGTCCTATAACCATCAAATTGACGAGGATTTCTCTATTCTCTGGCGGTTATCCTATCATCATTACAATTACAGGGGCCACTATGTTTACGATGACGGCGGACTCTATGAAAACAAGGACTGGTGGAAAGGCCGCTGGATTACCGGCGAGGTCCAGATAACCAAGCGCTTCGACGATCACCACACCCTGATTGTCGGTGCCGAATCACAAACCAACATCCGGCAGGACCAGAAAAACTGGGATTTTGATGTCTACCTCAACGACCGCAGACACTCCAAGAACTGGGGCATCTATATTCAGGATGAAATCCGCCTGACAGACCGCCTGACGGTCAATGCAGGAATCCGGCGCGACTATTACGATCAAACAGGGGCTCAGCTGAATCCGCGTGCGGCCGTTATCTATCAGCTGACGGATACGGCGACGGTCAAGCTGATGGCCGGCCGGGCTTTCCGCACCCCCAGCGTGTACGAACTTTACTATCAGGATAACGGCAACACCGCCAAAGCCAATCCCAACCTCCAGCCTGAAACCATTAAAACCTATGAGGCCGTTTTTGAGAACCGCTTCTCCGAGAAGTGGAGGGGAACATTCAGCGCCTTTCACTATCAAGTAAATGACCTCATCGATCAGACCATCGACCCGGATGACGGGTTATCACAGTTTCGCAACCTCAGTCAGGTTACCGCCGACGGCTATGAGGCGGCGCTGATCGGAAAATGGGCAAACGGCCTTCAAACCCGCAGCAGTTATGCATCGGTTCGCACACTGGATAAAGCCAACCGCTCTTCGCTGGCCAATTCGCCGGCTCATCTTGTCAACTTCAACCTGATTTATCCGCTGCTGGAGAACAAACTCTTCGCCGGACTGGATATTAAATATACCAGCAAGCGCAAAACCCTATCTGGCGGCCATACCGATGATGCGGTGATTACCAATCTGACATTGACCTATGACAACATCCTGAAGAATCTGGACTTCCAGATCGGGCTGTACAACCTCTTGGATGTCAACTATGAGCATCCGGGTTTTACCGAGCACCTGCAGGATAAAATCGAGCAAGACGGCAGAACCTTCGGCGTCAAGCTCACCTACCGCTTCTAAACGGCTCCGGTAAACAGGCATTCAGCCTTAACAGCACCATTGAGCCAAGGATTCATTCATTGCCGGCAGCGCTGTCCTGTCCACATAAGCCCGCATACGGCTGGCTGAAATCATAATCATGCTCCATTGAGAGAACGGCCCGGCTGATATCACCTATCGACGAGTCAATTCGCAGATAGCCCATGTAAAAAGCTAATTGCTGTTCTTTGGTTCGGTTGCCCAGAGGCAGGACACAGACGGTCATTACGGAAACCAGCGTAATCACGGTGGCGATGCGCAACGGGCAGTTTTTCCAAGTTTTCTTTTCAAGCCGCTGGAGGCGGGTGACGAGCCAGTTGGAGTTTTCAAACAGACCCAGCAGGCCCAATCCCGGATCAACCGGTTCGGCTAAGAGCTGCCGGGCTGTTTCCAAAAGCGTCCGGCGGTAATGGACGGTGTTTTCCCGCAGCAGGCGGGCGACCGCGGCATCGCAGCAAAGCTCGCGCAGATTCTGCAGCGTCTTTCGAATCATCCACAGCAGCGGATTAAACCAATAGATTATCTGCAAGACCATATAAATGGCCGGAACAATCAGGTCGCCGCGTTTGATGTGTGCCAGTTCGTGCAGAAGGATATGCTCGGTGTCCGGATTTGACATCGTCCTGAATTGTTCCGCCGGCATCAGCAGAACGGGGCAAAAAATTCCAAACACCGCCGGACAGGAAACCTTATTTGCCAATATCACCCGCGGCAGCCGCCGCAGTTTCAGCCGTTCTCCGGCAGCGTGAAGCTGTGCATAAAAACGTTCCGGCAGTTGATACTGTCCATCGTCTTTCAAATACTCCCGGCCAAAACCCAACAGCCGCACAACCAGCCAAACGGTCAGGATTGCAGTCCCCAGCATCCATGTGAGCATCAGATACGATTTCCACGAGAGCGCCGCAGGTTGCTCAACGCTGGTTTCAACAGAAGAAGTAACAGCCGCAGAGATTTCAGCCGCCAGAACATCACTGCCGCGTTCCGGCTCTGCGGTTCTATTACGGCTTACCCCAGCTTTTTCTGCCGCCTGCTATCTATTGGATGCGATAGTCGTCCAGTTTGTTTCCGGCAAAACCGATATTTTATCCCCTGCAGGGTCCGGCGCCGCCTGAGGCACAGGCTTGAACTGGATGCTGACGATTTGCTGCGCCACGTCTGGAATCTGGGATGTGACGCTCACCGGCGACGCGTAAGCGTCGGCAGAAGCAACAACTTAACCAAAACCAGCAGCCACAGCGCATAACGCACCTGCGGCCACGCCCATTTACGAATCAGAACATCCAGCATCCAGATAATCGCGATTAAAACCGCCGTCTGCCAAAGCATTGCCCATTGAAATGCTAACCACTTGTCTGAAATAGTATTAAAAAACTGGATCATTGTGTGCTCCTTTCTGCTCGCCTTGCTGCAGTACCCGCAATAATTCCTCTTTTTGTTTATCCGATAACTTCTGATCCTCTAATAAAAAATGCAGCAGCGGCCCAAATGCTCCGTCAAACGCCTGATTGACCAGCAACTTAAGCGCGTTGCGCCGGGCGTTTTGCCGTGTCAGAATCGGCTCATAGACCCCGACATTGCCATTCTTGATCTCTTTAACGGCCTTTTTATCGGACAACCGCTTTAGCATTGTTTTAATGGTGGTATAAGCCCAGTTGACATCTTTCGGCAATCGCTCTGCAATCTGCCGGGCGGTGGCGGGCCAATCCTGCCACAGGGCATTCATAATTTGCCATTCGGCTTCAGTCAGTTTCATAAGCAGTCCTTTCTGATTTTCTACAAGTGTAGAAGATATTTTACTACATATGTAGAAGCCGTCAACCAAAAAATGTTTCAAAAAAAATTTTTAAAAAAAATTCGGGCTCCCACCCCGCAATCCTTTATCCGCCCCGAAAAGTCCTGTTTTCGGCAGTTCGGGATTGTATTTAGCCGTTTATTTGGTTATATTGCCAAGTGTATATTGCCCCTTCAGGGTATTTTTTGTATCGTTTATGATTCCCTTAGGGCGCTGCTCTGGGCTGGATGACGTTGGCCCTTCGGGCCGCCATTGATGACGAGGCTTGATTTTTGAGCGAAAAAACAGGCAAAAAAGGATTCGTGCTGTGGCTGACGGGGCTGTCAGGGGCAGGCAAAAGTACGCTTGCCGAGCGAATTTACAATCATCTGGAGCAGATGGGCAAACCGGTCGAACGGCTGGACGGCGATGTCCTGCGGGGGGTATTCCCCAACACCGGCTTTTCCAAAGAGGCCCGCGATGAGCATATCAAGCGGGTGGGCTTTATGGCTTCGCGTCTGGAGCATCACGGCGTTATCGTCATTGCCTCGTTCATTTCGCCGTATCGAGCGGCCAGAGATTTTGTCCGCAGTCTGTGCAGAAACTTTATCGAAGTGTATGTCAAGGCCTCGCTGGAGGAATGCCGCCGGCGGGATGTCAAAGGTCTCTACCAGAAAGCGCTGGCCGGCCAAATCAGGGAGTTCACCGGCATCGACGACCCGTACGAAGAACCGCTCCATCCCGAAATCGTGGTCGATACCGAACAGCAGACGGTTGAACAGTCCGTCCGGCAGATTATGGACTATCTGAAACCCTATTTACAGGAATAAAGCGTGGATCATCTGGAACAGCTTGAAAATCTGAGCATTCACATCCTGCGGGAGGCCTATGCCAGCTTCAAAAACCTCTGTATGCTCTGGTCAATCGGCAAGGATAGCACGGTACTTTTATGGCTGGCCCGCAAGGCGTTTCTCGGACATGTGCCGTTTCCGCTGGTGCATATCGATACCCATTACAAAATACCCGAGATGATTGCCTACCGCGACCGCCTGACCCGTCAATGGAATCTGGATATGATTTACGGCCAAAACACCGAGGCGCTGGAAGCCAAAAAGACCTTCCCTGACGGCAATGCCGACCGGCTGACCTGCTGCAAGCTGCTCAAGACCGAGGCGCTTAAGCACACGCTCAGCGGGCAGTGGCCGCGGTACCGGTTTAACCACGCCGCCGGCCACTATGAGGCTGATGCCAATACCGAGCCGTTTACCGGCGTGATTGTCGGCCTGCGGGCGGACGAGGAAGGATCCCGCTCCAAAGAGCGCTACTTTTCGCCACGCGACCGCCAAAGCGAATGGGACATCGCCGACCAGCCGCCGGAGTTTTGGAATCAGTTCAAGACTGATTTTGCGCCGGGAACCCATGTGCGCATTCATCCGCTGCTGGACTGGACAGAGCTGAATGTCTGGGAATACATCGAACGGGAAAAAATCCCCACCGTGTCGCTGTATTACAATCAGGGCGACGGCAAGCGCTACCGCTCTCTGGGTTGCTGGCCCTGCACCTTTCCCATCGACTCGCAGGCCAGAAATCCGCAGGAGATTATCGACGAGCTCCGCAGCGGGCAGCTGGCCAATATTGCCGAGCGGTCCGGCCGGGCGCAGGATGCCGAAGACGGCGGCGGACTGGAAACCCTCCGGCGGGAAGGGTATATGTAAGATGATTTCAGACACTGCAAGAAGGACAGAGTATGGCACACTGCCCCGATACAGATGAACGGATGAACATTGTGATTGCCGGACACGTGGACCACGGCAAAAGCACGGTTATCGGGCGGCTGCTGGCCGACACCGATTCCCTGCCGAAAGGCAAACTCGAGCAGGTCCGCCAAACCTGCCGGCGCAGCAGCAAGCCGTTTGAATATGCCTTTCTGCTGGATGCCCTCAAAGACGAACAGTCGCAGGGCATTACCATTGATGCCGCCCGGGTTTTCTTTAAGTCCGCCAAACGGCACTACATCATCATTGATGCTCCCGGACACATCGAGTTTCTCAAGAATATGGTTACCGGCGCCTCGCACGCCGAGGCGGCTGTGCTGGTCATCGACGCCGAAGAAGGCATTCAGGAAAACTCCCGCCGGCACGGCTATATGATTTCCATGCTGGGGATCCGCCAGTTGGTTGTACTGGTCAACAAGATGGACCTTGTCGGATACAGACGCGATGTCTTTGAAGCCATTGCCGCCGAATACCGGGCCTTTCTGGACAGCATCGGGCTGTCTGCCGAAGCCTTTGTGCCGGTCAGCGCAATGGAAGGCGCCAATGTCGCCGTCCGGAGCCGGACAATGGACTGGTACGGCGGCCCAACGGTCTTGGAGACGCTGGATAACTTCCGCAAAGAGCCGCCGCCGGTGGACAAGCCCTTTCGGATGCCGGTGCAGGGCGTCTATAAATTCACCAAAGCCGGAGACAAGCGGCGGATCATCGCCGGCACAGTCGAAGCCGGCCGGATTGCCCCCGGCGACGATGTGGTTTTTTACCCATCCGGCAAACGCAGCACCGTTAAAACGCTGGAGCGGTTCAACGGTCAGCCGCCGGCGGCCTTCGAGGCCGGCAGCGCTGCGGCCTTTACTCTGGAGCAGCAGATTTATATCAGCCGCGGCCAGCTGGCCGCCCGTGCCGACCAGCCGGCACCCTGCGTCAGCAGGCGGATGCGCGTCAATCTGTTCTGGATGGGCAAAAAGCCGATGGAGCCGGGCAAAGACTACCTCCTGAAAATCGGCACGGTCAAAGAGCCGGTACGCATCGAAACAATCATCAGTACAATGGACGCATCGGATTTAAGCTCGGCCTGCCGAAAGGATAAGATTGACTACCACGATGTCGCCGACTGCATTCTCTGCTGCCAGCATGCCGTGGCCTTTGATGCCGTTGAAACGCTGCCTGCCACCGCACGCTTTGTTATCGTCGATGACTATGAAATCCGCGGCGGCGGCATTATCCGTCAGGCGCTGCCCGATGCGCAGGAGCAGATGCGCCAGCAGGTTATCCAGCGCAATCTGAAATGGTCCAGCAGTGCTATCAGCCGCGAGCAGCGGTGGGAACGGTACAACCAGAAGGCCGCCCTCATTCTGATAACCGGCAAGCGGAATGTCGGCAAGAAAACGCTGGCCCGCGCTCTGGAGCAGCGGCTGTTTGCCGACGGCAAAACGGTGTATTTCATGGGCATTGCCAATGTCCTCTACGGGGTCGATGCAGACATCAAAAAGCCCGGCGACGACCAGCGGCATCGGCCGGAGCACCTGCGGCGTCTGGCCGAAGTCGCCAATATCCTGCTGGATGCAGGCGTCATTCTGGTCGTTACCGCCATCGGGCTGACCCAGCAGGATATGGAGATTATTCAGAATGTCGTGGACAGCGACCTGATTGAAACGATCTGGCTGGGCGAGGACCCGACCGACATTGATTTTTCTATGAAGGTCCCCGATTTAAGCAATCTGGACGAAACGCTCAACCGTATGAAGGTTCTGCTGCAGAACAAAGGCATCATCTTCAAGCCCTGAACGGATGTGCGATGGGATATGCGGATGTATTAAAACGGATTGAGGCAGCACTGGAGGCCGCACAGGAAGCGCTTCAGGATTTCACCTCCGGCCGGATTCAAGCCGCTCTCAAAGACGGCGGCGATCCGGTTACCGAAGCCGATACGCGGCTGGACAGCATTCTCAAAAGCCGGCTGCTGCGAAGCGGCGAGGGCTGGCTGTCCGAAGAAACCCAAGATGACCGGTCGCGCCTGAAGCAAAACTGCGTGTGGATCGTTGACCCGCTGGACGGCACGCGGGAATTCATACAGGGCATCCCCGAATGGTGCATTTCGATTGCCTATGTCGTGGACGGCTGTCCGCAGGCGGCCGGAATCTGCAATCCTGCGGCCGGACAGACCTTTCTGGGAGTTCGCGGACAGGGCATTACCCTCAACGGCAAGCCGGCTGCGGTCAGTCAAAAGCAGGACTTGAACGGAGCAGCAGTATCCGCCAGCCGCAGCGAGGTCAACCGCGGCCAGTGGAAACCGTTTGAAAATGCCCCCTTTCGGATTATCCCGATGGGGTCGGTGGCCTATAAGCTGGCTCGTGTTGCCGCCGGACTGGAGGATATGACCTTTACGCTGGTAGCCAAAAATGAATGGGATGTTGCCGCCGGATGGCTGCTGGTGGAAGCGGCAGGAGGGATAATACTGGATAAAAACAGACGGATTCGCCGATTCAATCAGCCCAATCCTCTTTTGGACGGTTTATTCGCAGGCAACGCGGCGATTTTGCAGCATCTGTTCAACACCACCCTGCAGCAGCAATAGCATCCAATCCGGCACAACATTTCCCCTGCGTCCAAAACAAACCGCCTTTTTGAGAAAGAAGTTTGAAATGGCCGGATTTTTCGTATAATCATTTCGTTCCGAACAAAGAATATGGACTTTCTGGAGCCGATATAAATGACTAACACAGGCAGATTTTTCGGCTGTCTTATAGCCGCAGGATTGCTTTTTTATTCCGGCTGCGGTTCAAAACCCAAAGGCAAGTTTACCGAAGAACAAATGCGCCAGATTCCTCTGGCCAATAAAACCAATCTGCCGCAGGCCACCGGCGGGATGGTGCTGGGTGTTTATTCGGAGACCATTTCCTCCGATGAGATTCTGCTTGCCGTGGAAGATTACATCAAGCCGGACGCCGCTGTGCTGGACCAGCAGAGATTTGAAGCAAAAGCGCTTCCCATTGTCCGCAGAGCCATCCGGGGCAAAATTACAGATATTCTGATTTATCGGGAGGCGCGCCAAAAAGCCCCCGACAACATCGACGAAAATCTGGATAAGGCCGTTGAAGCCGAAACCGCCCGTTTTGTAGCCAGCTACGGCAACAACTATGCCTTGGCCGAAAGCAAGCTCAACGAGATGGGGATGGACTGGCGCTCCTTTCGGGATTACCAGAAGAAGATGATTATGATTCAGTCGTATCTGTCCAGCACCTTAAAGGAGGAAAAGCGTTTTTCCTACCAGCAGCTGAAGGACTATTACGAACAGATTAAAAACGCCCAGTATTGCCGGGAAGGGCGGGTGGGCTTCAGCATCATCGAGATACAGCCGGAGCGGCTGACCAGCCAGCAGTGCGGCGGCCAGACGCCGGATCAGGCCGCCCAGCGCATCGGGGCGGATTTGGTGGGTCAGCTGAATGCCGGCGCCGATTTTGCCCAATTGGCAAGACAATACCACGGCGACTTGGCGTCTGTGGGCGGCCGAATCATGCCGGTCGCTATCGGCTCGGACTCGCTGACCGAACCCTATCAATCGCTGATCCAGCAGGCCCTGCAGATGCAGCCCGGCCAAATTGCAGGCCCGATACCCCTGAAAGGACGCTTCTTTATTCTCAAGCTCGATACGCTGGAAACCAGCAGCTGCCGGCCGTTTGAAGAGGTCCAGAACGAAGTCGCCCAGCAGCTCCAGTTCGAGCGGCGCAAACAGGAGTACGAAACCTATGTCAATAGACTTATCGAGAAGGCCAACATCGCACAGCTGGATCGGTTTGCCGCTTTCTGCGTGCAGGAAGCATACCGCCGCTGGGGTCTAAACACATCCTCATAAGCACAGCAATGGAAAAAATGATTGCTCACGGAATCGATTTAGTGGATTTTGAACGCATTGAGCAGATGCTCCAGCGGCATCCGGAGCGTTTCCTCGAACGCATTTTTACCCCGCGCGAACAGGCCGACGCCGCAGCCGTCAAGAACCGGATTGAAAAACTGGCCGGACGCTTTGCGGCCAAAGAAGCCGTAATGAAGCTGATCGGCACCGGCTGGCGCGACGGAATCGCATGGACAGATATCGAAATTGTCAACAACGCCTTCGGCCAGCCGCAGGTCCATCTGTCCGGACGCGTCAGACAAATCGCAGAACGCAGCGGCATTGAGCAGGTTACGCTCAGTATTACCCATACCGCCAACTTTGCTATCGCCTCGGCAGTTGCTTTACAGGCAGTTGACGGCTCAGCCGGCACGGCACCGCCGCAAGACAAAGAAAGGATCCATTGAAATATTCCCTGCGCCAGCTTCGTTATCCATCAAGCAGGCAATAATCGAAACAAATCATAAGCCAAAAGGAGTCTAAAAGATGAGAAATGCAAGTTCTGTATCGCGCCGCGACCTGCTGAAGGCGATTTTATGGACACCGCCTGTCCTGATGTTCAGCAAAGGCGGACTGTTCGCCCAGCAGGAAGTGCGCCCCCTGTTTGCCCCCCGCATCGTGCCGCCCGGCCAGAAAATCCGCGTCGCCCAAATCGGCGTCTTTAACCGTGGTGCTGACATTTTGAGAAGCTTCAGCCAGTACAAAGACCAGCTCGAATACAAGGCCTTCAGCGATGTCCTGTTTCTGACGCCCAGCTACCAGATGCGCAATTTTCCCGGAGTGCCGTGTTTCCGGGACTACCGCCAGATGCTCGAGCAGATGCACGAGCAGATTGATGCCGTCATCATTGCCACGCCCGACCACGCCCACTTTCCGATGGCGATGCATGCGATGCTCTTGGGCAAGCATGTGTATGTCGAAAAGCCGATGGCCCAGAATGTGTACGAGTGCCGCCTGCTGGAAAAAACCGCCCGTCAGTGCGGCGTTGTAACCCAGATGGGCAATCAGGGCCATTCCGGAGCCGGAACGATTCAATTCGGCCAGTGGGTCGAAGCCGGACTGGTTCAAAATGTGCAAAAAATAGATGCCTGGATGACCAACAGCCGCCGCTGGCACGGCTGGACGGATACGGCGTATCCGGAGTCGATTCCGCCGGTTGGCTACGACTGGGATTTGTGGCTGTGCCGCAGACCTTTCCGCCCGTACAGCGAAAAACTGGTCAACGGCAACTGGCGCTGTTGGTATGAATTCGGCTGCGGCGCGATGGGCGACTGGGGGGCGCATATCTTGGACGCCGTCCACCGCTACCTGAAACTGGGGCTGCCGTATGAAATTGCCACAACCCTCAAAGGCCCCAGCGAC